>ERZ507021.15-NODE-15-length-237249-cov-16.9853_pt1 | contig 237249 bp, 214 predicted proteins | sample MGYA00512877_ERZ507021 | MGnify/ENA metagenome assembly ERZ507021 | reverse complement strand
TATGAGGTGATGATATCACCTCTGAGTTGGTGACCAAATTAACTATGCCACTACACCTGTGTATTGCTCAGCATATTAACTGCGGGTATTTATCCGATAATGTGGGCCTGAAAAAATACTGATGCCTTTAATTCAGAGCTGAAAATGAAACCATTTGAAAGTTCAGTGTTCATTTATCTGGCGATTGCAATGGGGGTGTCTTTATACCTGGATGTATTCAGCTTTATGAGTGATGCCTATAATTACGGGTATATCGCTGAATCAAACAATATTTATGATATATTGGGTACTATCATCACAATCGGGATGACTGTTTTCTGGATTGTCTGGGCATTTAAGATGAAGAGCGCTTTAGAATATTATGCAGCAAAAGAATTCGGCATTTCTCTGCGTCTTAACGGATTCTGGACATTTTTATTTCAATACTTCTATATCAACTACTGCATGAATGCGCTGGAAGAAGATTTTGCCAAGGAAAAAATGCTGGCAGATGTCCGGAGTAACTACTCAAATAACAGTACAGATGATGATGAAAATAAAAATTAATTTACTGTTGCCGCTGTGCCTGCTCCTTTCAGCGCCGGCACTGGCGGTTGATGAATAAATACGCTGTTAATTCCTGTCTCTGAAAACGGGTTGTTAATCTGTGATAGCGGCCCGTTTATTTCAGCAACTCCCCTCAGATGCACATATCTAAATCAGTGATTTATACCCGTTCAGTAAATAAGGTGCTAAATGCCAGACCGTATCATTATCGGTAAATTGCACATTCATTTTCAGCATCATATTTTCTGACAGGCAGAATGGGAAGAAATGATATAAGTGCATGACAAACATAAAGGCATCGCCGGTATTGTCATATTTATGCGGATCAAGAGTCATTGTCAGATCCAGACAGCGGTAAGGTTTTCCCCGGACAAGACGGTCATCCAGTACTGAATCAACCGCGTGAATACCGCTCAGCAGCTGGTTTATCTGTTTGCTGCGCTGCCGGTCTGTATCCTGATACAGCACATAGTCGCTGATCAGCTGTTTTACCGAATCCACTGACGACAGCATAAAGCTGTTGGCACTGTAGTGTGACAGCAGATTCCAGTAAGCGTGATTATCCGTTATCGGCGGGTAGCACGGCGTGCATTGTGTGATGCCGGTGGCTTCCAGCAGATCCGGCAGCAGCGGGCTGAGATGGCAGATATCCTCCGCACGGCTTTGCGGTGCACTGATAATACAGCGGTAAGTACAGCGGAAATGCGGGCCCGGCGGAACGGTCAGTGCTTTACCGTGATTATCATAAAAATGGATATAATAATGATTCTGGCCGGTGATGGTTTTATCGATGCTGAGCGCGTAAAACCAGGCATCCTGATATTGCGGCAGCAGGCGGGAAGCGGGTGCCAGGTGTGTCACCGGATAGAAATCCGCGACAACGCCGCGGAATTCCTCGTGAGGCTCAAAAGCCAGCTGAATATGTTCCAGTTCCGTGATGTAGTGAGCATCATCCAGCGGCAGGCGGTAAACCGCTTCATTTTCATGAAAATCCAGGATGATTTCTTTTTGTTCTTCCTGATTCACCACGGCGGCACAATTAAGCAGAAAACTGTTTGTCAGTTGGTCATTACGCAGCGGCAGCTGTTTGCTGAAATAAATATTCAGTGTGAAGGTGTCTGATAATACCCAGTCAAGTTCCGGAACAATCGCCGGAACATCAATATTGATAAAATGGTGCACATGATCGATATATAACCCTTCCAGCAGTTTTTGCGGCCAGTTCGGTTTTTCCTCTGCGCCTTCTAATACCGAATTATTTTTTCCTATCTGAGGAATAAAGCTGAACCGGGTTTCATCACCGTGATACAGCATATCGCCGTGAGCCAGTTCGATATGATCAAAATACTGGCTCAGCCACAATAATAAAATACCGGCGGAAGAGACGGCGGGATCAAGAAAACAGGAGAGTTGTGCGGTTTCCGGTTCTTTATAGTTGCCGCGGTATTTAAATTCCAGCGACAGGCAGCTTTTTGACGGGTGGTGCGTCACATAGCGGCGTAATAACGTGTAAGGCTGTAACAGCGCCGGATTACAGGTGGTGAAGATTTCCTCCGCAGCGCCTTTTACCACGGTTCCGGCGGGGATAGCCAGCGGGAAATCAATCTGCTCCTGATCATCGAAACGGACAACCGCCGTGGCCGGAATGCCTTTTATCGCACGGGACTGCAGGCGCTGCAACAGCGGTAGGGTAATTTCAGGAAATGCATCATCCACTTTTTCCTGCAACCGGGCGCTGAGGAAAGCAAATCCTTCCAGCAGGCTGCCGCTCTGTTCATCATGAGGGTCGAGAACATCAGCAAGGTGCGGGTAATCGCGGATAAACTCGCGGCTGAGTTGCTGTAAATAATGCTGTTCCTGTAAAAATTTAATTTCGCTCATGAGTGACTCTGCGGCTGCCGGTAACCAGTATTTATTATACGGAGAATTAACATGTGCTCTCTTCCCAGCAGCAATAGCCGGATGTTCCTGCCATAACATGCTGGAAAATAATATCTTTGTATTTCACACTGATGGTTTCTTCCGGCTGTGCGTCATTATTATCCGCAGAGTGCGGATAATTGCTGTTAATGCTGACAATGGATGCCTGGCGCAGTGTGACACTGAAGTATTTTTCCTGTGAACCGTTCTGGGATGTCCGGTAAAAGCTGAATACCATCTCCATCACTTCATTATTGGCAATCGCATTCGCCAGTAACGGCGTGGATTTATCCAGCAGTTTGACAAAATTCACCGGGCTGAATGCCAGGTTCTGGGCGCGGTTAAACATATTATTCAGATGGAGTACAAATATTTCATTCTCATGGCCCAGCTGATATTTATTGCCGATGGAATCAAGACTGCAGCAACCCTGTGAAATAGTGCCCTGCTGGTTGCCGTTAACACTTAAATAGATCATGTTCGCCATAATTTTTTCCTTATTCCTGTTTGCCGCTGCCGGGTTTCAGACCTGCCTGTTCCGCCTGTTTCTGTAAGTCCGCATAGAGTGCGGTCAGGCCGTTAAGCTGCTGATCAATCCGGTGCAGCTGTGCCGCTGATACCGGTTTACCGTTGCGGATATCGTCAGACAACGCACGCAGATATTCTTCTGCCGGGACGGTTTTTGAGTGAGCCTGCTGAATGCTGTAGATTTCAGTTTTCAGATAGGACAGGGTAAAGCTGCCACGATCTTTTTCTCTCGCGACAATGGTGTCGGACAGTGCCTGCAACCGTTCATTGGTGAGATACCAGCTGTCCGTTTGTGCCACATCGGCAATCCGGGTCTGTAATACATCCTGCCAGTGGCGGGTGGCATAGGCCTGATCCGGATCATTCGGCCAGCGCTGGCGGGCAATGTCAGTCATTTTCTCTGTCAGAAGCAGCGGGGCGATCGGGGACTGCTGTTCCGCATCGGCCAGAAACTGTCCGTAGGTGGCAAGCTGCGGGTTGGCAAACCACAGCACCGGCGCACTGCCGGGTTGCGCGGAGAAGGTATCCAGCTCATCTTTCACTGGTTTATAGACCGTGAAGAACAACACGGCGGTGATAATCAGTCCGGTGATCAGACCGGCCGCAAACCCGGCAAACGGGAATGTTTTGCGCGGTACCGGCGGAGTTTCTGCCGCGACCTGCACAATGCGGACGGTGCTGTGCCCCGCGACCCCGGCAGAAACCGCATCGGTTCCGGAAACGGCCGGGCTTTCTTCCGCGATATAGACCAGCGGGGCGACAGTGACCGCCGGCAGTTCATGATCCGCCGCCGGAGACGGTTGTTCAATCTCTTTGGCGGCATTGCGGAAGTAAAATTGCAGGTTGTCCGTGACCGGCGTTTTACCGGACGGTGTCTGTGTCAGCCGTTCGGTGATCAGCTGTAACGCCCGCTCTGCCCGGTAGAGCAGGCGCAGGTCATCACGGCTGAAGGTAAGACGCCGCACTGCGGCCATTGCCCGCGTGATAAACCAGTTAAGAATATCAATGCGGTGATTGATTTGCGGCGGCCACACCGCATCCCAGTCATGAACCACCATCATGGCAATCAGTTCACTGCCTTCCGTCAGCCCGGCCAGGCCGTTGCGGTGCAGGCGGGCGAGGGTGTAGTAGACCGCCGTCTGCAAATCCACGCCGTTTTTCCTGAACAGAGCCAGGGATTTTGCTTCCACCCGCGACCAGCTGACTTCCGGCTGTGACGGGTGGCTGAGTTTGTTGATCTCTTCCCGGATTTCCGCAAACTCCGGTAAATCCAGCGGAGAAGCACCTGTCCGGATAATAATGCCGTCCATATTCAGCCCCGTCATTAATACAGTGTTTCAGGCAGGCTGAAACGGGAAAACAGATTGCCGGAGAACGGATTATCCGACTCATCAATATAGATGCGGTAAGTCATTTCCCCGTCATCCACCGCAAAGCGGACATCGAAACTGTTGGTGTTCACGTTGGTCAGTTTTCCGGACTGAATCAGCCGGATCTGTGCCCACGGGCCGTTACGGACAATTGCACGCGGTGATTTACCGGTGGTGCCGGAAACCAGTGTCAGCTTGCTTTCCCCGCCGGAGCGCATGGAGTTCGGCCAGATCATATGAGCGGTATTACTGCGCCCGTGTGCATAGTCGAGGATCTGCCCGTCGAGGTTCAGCACGCTGCGCCGTTTGCTGCCGGATAACTGTACCGGCTCAATGGCAAACTGGGCTTCGAGGTTGCCCTGCGGCGTAAAGAAGGTGTTGCGGATGCGGTTGGCGGTTTCAATCTGCTCCAGCACATCCGGACGGATCAGCGACTGACCATCCTCATTGACCAGCAGGTTGTTTTCAGCAAACGGCCGCAGATTCTGCTGCCAGAAGGCATCCAGCGTTCCGCCCGGTTTGAAGAAGCGTTCAAACTCACTCAGCGGCACATCACGGTTTGATTTCGGATCAAACGGATAACGGCCTGCGATATAGCTGTTGTACTGTTTGACCACTGATTCATTCCATTCCACTTCGAGATAGCGGATAGCCTCTTTCTGCACCACAATCCACGCCTGGTCGGCCAGTTCGCCAATCCAGCGGCCCAGCGGTTCCGGCATGGTTTTCGCCATCTGACTGACTTCAAAAATGGCATCGCGGTTATTTTCTTCCAGCCGCAGGAAAACGGCTTTCAATGCGGCCTTGCCCGGCACCGGCGCATTTTCGATACTGAGCAGGTAACGGTGCAGTTCATTCAGTTTCTGGTTGACGTTTTGCAGGTTCTCACCGTTATTACTGACCAGAATTTCTGTCTGTGGTGAGAATTCGCGGTTGATGCGGCTGAGTAACCGGTACTGACTCTGTGCCATAAAGGCCTGCTTTTCTTTCTCCGTCAGATTGCTGTCCACGGCCGGCAGGCTGGTGTTATCCCGCAGAATCTGCAGGGCACGGCGTAACGGCTGCTCACCGCTGATGATCTGCTCCAGCGCATTGATTTCATCCTGAATAGTTTCAAACTCACGGATTTCCAGGTTACTCATGGCTGCCCGCCAGTTCGCGGCATAATCACCGAGATACTGTTCGCTGATTTGATGCTGAATTTCCCGGCGGTCGCTTTCGCTGTAACGGACGTTTTGTGACAGGTTCAGTACCCAGGCATCCAGCGCGGTCAGATCCACCAGCTCCTCATTCTGCCGGATAAAGTAATTGAGCAGCCCGTTGCGGGTCAGGAACTGCGGTACTTCCAGTTTTTCATCATCCAGTGAGACGAAAACGTGGCTGAAGCCCGGCCCGATCATATGGCGCAGATCCAGCGGCGATGACAGCTCATTAAAGCCTTTCAGGCGCAGTGTCTGGTACACCCGCTGATAGAGTGAGAGCTGGCTCAGCTCTTTCTGGGCGTCACGGATAACCGGAGCGAACGGCTTAAAGGCCTGATTAGCGACCATTTCCCCGCGATTGCGGTCTGCCGCCCAGTCAGTATGCCCGAGGGCATAATCGAGGTGTGCCATCAGCTGTGACTGAATCTCGTTTTGCCCGGTGAATTCACGGCTCCAGCGTTTGCGCAGGTAATTTTTGACAATCGCATCATTACGGCCGCTTTTGTCTTCCAGCATGCGCATGACACGCAGAATAGCGAGTTTTTCCTCACTGTTTTCCGGTGCCTGTGCCAGATCCTGCTGCAATCCGGCCATAATGGCAGGCAGAAAACGTTCGATCAGTAACTGGAGATAGCTTTTTTCCACATACGGGCCGATTTTTTTGCCCTGATAGAGACCGAGGTCGGTCAGAAGGCCGTTTTTCTCGCGGTAATTACCGTAAGCCAGTGTCGCTTCCGACAGCGGGTTGAGGATAGGCAACTGGCGGACGCCGGTGGTGTCCTGCTGGTTATCCGCTGTCACACTGCTGAATGCACTGACTTCGGAAAGCACGTTTTTACCGGCCTGGTAGTTCTGGTCATAGTAATGGTGCCAGCCGGTCCAGAGGGCGATGATCCCCGCCGCTGTGGCAACCGAGGAAAAAAAGACTTTGTGGTGATGACGGCGCAGCCAGAAACGGTTTTCCGCCGCCAGGTTCGGCTCTGAAAATAACACATCGCGGACCAGCTGACCGGTAAACCAGGTCTGGTTTTCGCTGACCGGCCAGGTATGTGTCGGCGCGGGCGGCAGATTGTACTGCACGGCGGCACTCTGGGTGAAAATATCGTCGATCTGGCCGCGCTGGGCGGAGGATGTCAGGTAGATACCGCGGATCAGCGGAATGTCGTCATCATTACTGCCGATGAGCTGTTCTGTCAGCTCGGTCACTTTATTCTGCAGTCCGACCATCTGGCGGATAAAGCTGAACAGTTCACTGCGCTGGCTGTCATCCACCCGGTTCAGCATCATTTCCGGCAGCGCGGCATTGAGCTGACGGATCCATTTTTCCCAGAAAGTGGTGAGTTCACTGACCCAACTGTGCTGGTTGTCGCGGGTGAAGGTCACGCCGAGAACGGATTCCTGCTCCGTCACATCCAGTGACTGGAACATGGCACTGAACCCCTGTAACAGATCCAGTTTGGTCAGCACGATATATACCGGCGGACGGGTGTTAAAGGCAAGACGGATATCCTGCAGGCGCATGTGAATATCGGTAAAATAACGGCTGCCCGCTTCTTTGTCTTCGGTCATCAGCCGGGCGGTGTCGATGGTCAGAATAATACCGTTCAGCGGCTGGCGGGTGCGTTCTGTCACCATGCGCTCAAGCAGGCTGTTCCACAGACGGTGGTACAGCTGCGGTTTTTCACTGTCTTCGTGCGGCTGCGTGATCAGATGCCCGCGCGGCATCAGCAGCACCGCTTTATCGGTCAGTGAGCAGCGGACATGCAGGCCGATACCGTCTTCTGAGATGATCCGGTCCTGCGGTACCAGATCGAGCAGGCTGAGATTGGCGGAAAACAGAGTATGTTTGCCGCTGTTCTCTGCCCCGAGCACCAGATACCACGGGCGCTGGTAGAGCGAATGACCGCTGTTACCGAGATGGCGGCGCAGTTCGCTGAGCCAGCGGCTGAGATAGCGGTTCTGAAATTCAATATCTTTACGGACCGGGTCTGCCACAGCCAGCTCAACATCCAGTTTCAGTTTTTCCAGCTCGCGGACACGCCGCCGGGCAGTATATCCCACCCGGGCGATAACAATCAGGAACAGCCCGAGCGTCGCCAGCCAGCGGGCGCTGACCGGACGCAGCGGATAGTCATCACGGAAGCGGAAATCCGCACCCCAGATCCAAATCCAGATAAGGATCAGCGCCGGAATGATGGCCAGAAAAACAGCCCATGCCGATTTGAGTCTGGGTTTGTCGGCTTTAAACCATTTTCTGATCAGACCCTGTGCATTCACGGATGATAAGGATGGTTTTTTCATTAAACGTTATTCCTTCTGAAATCGGACTCCGGAAGCTTTCCGGTAAGCTGTTGCAGTAAAGCGGGTTCCCACTGCGTTACTGTGCTGCGTGATACGATGTCATACAGTTGCTGATACTGAGCCTGAGCGAGCCCCTTCATGCCGGACTGTTCAAACAGAGAGGCGGCCAGAAGTTGCAGGCAGACGCGATCACGCAGCTGTTCAGCCCGGTTTATGGCGTCATCAATTTTTTGCAGTGCCGCACCCAGGCCGTTTTCCCGGCAGCAACGGGTGATCTCATCCGTATCGGCCTGTATACCGCCGGTACTGATACCGGTGGCGGCGTCTGTGGTGTTCAGCCAGGCCAGAGTGTCAGCATCGGCGAACGGCGTTTTATCGGAAAAACTGAGGGTGGTCAGTTGCGGCAGGCGGGCGGTAAATTCCGATGCACAGCGGCGGATAGCCTGTGCAACCGCATCCAGCCCCAGCTGTTGTGCAGCCTGTGCGGCCAGATAATGGCCGTCCAGCCAGTAAGGAGCGAGGCTGAGACTCTGTTCAATATCAGCCAGTAATACCGGATCAGCCTGTGTCAGCTGTTTGCGGTAATCGGTAACCCGGTCAGCGGAAACAGCCGCCAGCGGGGTTTTACCGGAGGCATCGGCGGACGGTACTGACTGAATGGTGTGCCAGATGGCATAACGGCGCAGCTGATAGCCGATAGCATTCTCAGGTGCGCGGCGGCAAAGGGCATCTGCGGCATTCAGCAGGGCTGTTTTGCGGGTGCGGTCATTGCCGCTGTCAATGTCTGCAGCCGGAAAGTCCGTGTCTGTTTCTGTATCTGCGGCAGGCAGAGCACGCGGTGCCGGATCGGCAGACGGCCCGGTTTTTGCTGTATCCGCCGCCGGATGTGCGGAGGCAGTGATATCATCCGGCGTGCTGTTTTCAATGCGGCGGTAACCCCGGCTCAGGTCATCCAGTTTTTGTGACAGTGCCTGATGGTCTTCACTCCAGAACTGTGCCAGTCCGGCAAAGTCCCCGAGGACATCATCGCGCTGTGCGGTGGTGGCCTGACGGGTGAAATTATCCTGTGCCAGTTCAAAGCGCTGTAAAACCTGCTGCGTCAGGCGGACTTTGAGCCTGATATTTTCAGGATAACAGCTGTGCCAGAACTGACGGCAGAACAGTGAGAACAGTTGCGCGCCGAGCGCGACTTCCTTTACATTTCCGGCATGCTGCAGGGTGCGCAGCAGATGCACCACCAGACGGAAATCTTTTGTGGTGGCGGAGAGCAGTATCAGGATCCGCGACTGAATAGCCTCAATATCCAGTGAGGCGTGCGTCAGGGAGCCGAATTTAACCATTTCGCTGTCGATATATTCCCAGTCCGGGTTACTGTCACTGACAGCACTGCTTATCTGCCCGGGGTCAAGCGGGGCGAGCAGTTGTTCAGACCAGTTAAAACGTGTCGCTATCATGCTATTCACCAGCGGCAGGCCGCACGTAAAGGTTTGATACTTTCTGTCAGCTGAGACAGATCAAAAGTCACCGGTTCCCCGTTTTCCGGCGTGATAGTCAGTTTATCGCCGGTCATAATGCGTTTGATTTCATCGATCCCGGCCAGACCCCGGCTGGATTCCAGCACATAGCCGTTTTCGCGGATAAACCAGTCGCTGCTGAATGAGGTCTGCGGGGTGGATAAACGGATGGTGCGGGTTGTCACCGGGGTGTTCATGACCAGCTGCATCCGGGTGATGTTATCCACACAGCTGAGCATCAGGATCGGGCGGGGCGGTTGTGTGCCGATAGCCGGAGCAGTCATGACCACAGGCCAGGTGCCTTCGCGGGGCTGGGTGGTGATGAAGGTGACAGTATGTTCTGTCCGTTTCTCTTCATTGGCTGCCGCCCTGCGCCAGATATCGCCTTTCGCAGCCTGCTCTGTCTGCGGCACGGCTTTATCGCGGCCGATGTTGTCATAGCAGTCCAGACGTATCAGCGGAGACGGCTCTTTGCGGCAGGTGTCCAGCAGTGCTGACATTTCACCGGAAAGCGGGGAAGCCTGTGCCGTGCCCCACAGCGGTGTCAGTATCAGCAGGGCGGTCACGCTCTGAAGGATCCTTTTGGTCATGATATGTATCCGTATTTTTTTAATTTATACACCAGCGCACGTTTGGACATATTCAGGTTCACGGCGATTTCATTCAGGTTCTGGTTATCCGCCTGCATCCGGTAGTTCAGAATGTCAGCTTCATACCGGTCGAGGGCGGCAGTCAGATCCCTGATCCCTGACAGGTCAGGGTCGGATGACTGCACCGGTGCCGGTGTCACCATGGTCTGTGTCATCATCGCTTCCAGTCTGCGCTCCTTTTCCTGAGCCAGCTGAAGCAGTCCCCGCAGTTGCTGGTTCTGTATCCGGATCTGCATCCGGCGGGTCAGTGTGCAGAAGTGATGACAAAAAATCCGGTAATAGATAGCCGTCATGCCCCGTTCGTGTTCCGTGCGGATAAGCCCGGTGCCGAGGCGGCAGATAGCCCCGGCGGGTTTGCCCTCGTGGTCACAGAACGGAAATCCGTGGATACCGGTATTCGCCGGCAGCCCGCGGATAAACGTTTTCAGGGTGCATTCCTCGAGATAGCTGCCCTGTGACAGATTTGTCCAGCAGAGCGGTGTCCGGTTAAATGTCACCTGTACCAGCGGCTGGCGGATATCAGAGGCGTCCGTATCCAGCAGACCGGTGGTGACCTGCGGTTGTGCATAATCGACAGAGTAACTGAGCAGCCGGTTATCCCGCGGGCTGAGCACCACAACAGCGAGTGCGCTCAGGGAGCTGCGGTAAAAACAGTGCGGCAGAAACTGCGATATCAGAGATTCGGTGGTCTGGCAGTCCATCAGTGACAGCGCATTTTTCAGTCGGTTTCTCATTATTCCGCATCCACCTCAGCCGTGAATTCCTCATCAGTCGCCGACAGCGTGATATGGCGGATAGTTTTTCCGGCTGCGGTGTGTTTCAGCAGCAGCAGAGACAGCGGCGGCAGTAAATGGCCGTCAATCACCGATTCCAGAATACGGGCGCCGTTCTCAGCCCGGTTGGCGCGCTGAATAATGGCCTTATAAACGGCATCACTGATAGTGACCTGTGCGCCGAAACGCTGTACCAGACGTGTTTCAAGCTGGCCGAGTTTGAAGCGGATGATCCGTGTCAGTGTTTCGTCATTGAGCGGCAGGAACGGGATCACTTCCATCCTCGCAAGCAGTGCTGGTTTGAAGAACGCGGTCAGTTCCGGATACAGTGCATCCGGCAGTTCATCAGGCCGGTTTTCATAAGCGAAAATCGTGCTGTCACCCAGGTTTGAGGTCAGGAAAAAGGCGACATTTTTACAGTCAATCACACGGCCTTCGCCGTCAGCCACTTCCCCTTTATCAAATGCCTGATAAAAGAGATTCAGCACATCCGGATGGGCTTTTTCCACTTCATCCAGCAACACTACGGAGTATGGTTTGCGGCGGATAGCTTCCGTCAGCACACCGCCTTCGCCGTAGCCGACATACCCCGGCGGGGAGCCGATCAGGCGGGAAATCGTGTGTTTTTCCTGGAATTCGGACATATTGATGGTGGTGAGATATTGTGTGCCGCCGAACATCAGTTGCGCTATCTGTAATACCGTTTCGGTTTTTCCCACGCCGCTCGGACCGACCAGCAGGAAAGCCCCCAGCGGACGGCCGGGACGCCGCAGATCGGCGCGGGCGGTCAGAAGGTGTTTATGCAGATGCGCAATCGCCAGATCCTGGCCTTTGATGGATTCCTCAAGGTAAGCCGGTAATTCGGTAACCACAGCGAGGGCATCCTGTGACAGGCGGTTGAGCGGAACACCGGTCCATTCGGCGATCACTTCGGCAATCTGTTTTTTGCCGACATGCGGCGACACCAGGGAGGAGAGTTGCTGACGGGTTTCCAGTTCTGCGTTCAGAGCCTGTAACTGTTCACGGATACTCTCTGTGGTTTCCGGTTCAGCAGCTTCCGGCTCAGCGGCGTCGTCTGTCTCTGCCGGTTCAGCTGCGGTATCTGTCTGTGCCGGTGTGTCGTTTGTCTCTGCGGTTTTTTCCGGTGCCGGTTCGTCAGATGATGCTGCATTGTCCAGCAATTTTGCCCGTAAGCGGATGATATCGCGGACTAATGTCTGCTGTGCCTGCCAGTCAGTCTGTAACTGATCCAGTGACTGCTGTAACTGTTCAGACTGCTGATACAGAGCGGCCAGGCGATCAGTGTGATCCACCAGCCCGAGCAGGGTTTCGCGCTCCAGCACATCACACTCCGTACCAATCTGGTGCAACTGTGTTTTCAGGGCGGAAATCTGTTTCGGCGGCGAGGTCAGATTAATCGCGGTCCGCGCACAGGCGGTGTCCAGCACATCAATGGCTTTATCCGGTAACTGACGGCCGGACAGATAGCGGTCACTCAGCTCCGCCGAGGCGCGCAGCGCATCGTCATCAATAAAGACCTGATGGGCAGATTCATAGGCAGTCCGCAGGCCGCGCATGATAATTACGGCTTCCGCAGCTGTCGGTTCCTTAACCTGAACCAGCTGGAAGCGCCGTGCCAGTGCCGCATCTTTCTCAAAATATTTTTTGTATTCACTCCAGGTGGTGGCTGCGATAGTGCAGAGCTCACCCCGCGCCAGAACCGGCTTGAGGAGGTTGGCGACATCGGTGCCGCCCTGCTGGTTACCGGCTCCGATCAGGGTGTGAGCCTCATCTATAAACAGAATGATCGGGGTGGCGGAGCTGATGATTTCCTGAATCAGCCCTTTGAAGCGTTTTTCAAACTCACCTTTGACGGCGGCACCGGCCTGAATTGCGCCCAGGTCCAGCACATGCAGCTGACAGCCGCGCAGTTTTTCCGGTACCTCACCGGCTTCAATACGCAGTGCAAGCCCTTCAATCAGGGCACTTTTCCCGACACCGGGCTCACCGACAACCACCGGGTTATTTTTGCGGCGGCGGCAGAGGATGTCGATCATCAGGTCGATTTCATTATCACGGCACAGAACCGGGTCCAGCTTATTCTGCCGTGCCAGTTCTGACATATTCTGGGTGAAACGCGCGAGCAGGCTGTCAGCTGCCGGGGTATTGCTGCCCGCCGCAGGCTGATTGCTGAAATCACCGGACTGGCTTTCTGCCGAACCCGCTGTCCACTCATCAAACTGCTGTTTCAGCTGTTCGCGGTTGATGTTGCTGAGCAGTGTGCAGGCCTGCTGCGGCAGATAGCGCTGCGGCATCTGCAGCAGAACCAGAAGCACAATACCGGAACGCAGTGTGGTGTGGTGATATTCGGCGGAGGCGACCAGCCAGCTGTCTTTCAGCAGCTCAGTCAGCAGCGGGGAAAATCCGGGATAGCCCTGGGTCAGTGCCTGATGCGGCGGGATCAGTTCTGCGGTCATGTCCGCCAGTTCACTGTGATCAATACCGGTACGCTGGCAAATCACCCGCACATCGGTTAACGGGGTTTCCAGCAGGCTGCTTAAAAACAGTGCAGTGGTGATTTCCGGCTGCTGCTCGCTGACACTGCGGGCGGCGGCATTTTCCAGTGCATGTTTTGCAACAGGATCAAGACGGTTAACGAGCGTTGAGAGATCGACATTTATCATCAGTGTATACCCTGACTCAGTAGCGGAGTGAGTTGTTCCAAAATATGTTGTGTCTGATTATTCAGCTGCGACAGATACAGGCCGTAAATACCGGCGGCCAGCAACAGACCGGCGATAAAGATATATTTGAGGCGCAGGCGTTTTCCCGGCCGGTAACGGTGCGGGTCAGAGGCGGTATCTTCATACAGCACAACAGAGCCCTGTTCGGGGCGCAGCTGGCGGATCTGTTTTTGCAGGCGGCGCAGCAGACGGTTGAATTCATCGTTATGGCCCTGCGTCACTTTATAGCGGCCCCGGTAACCGAGGCACAGGCACAACCAGATAAACTCAATCAGATCCAGATAGCGCTTCGGTTCACCGAGCAGACGTTCAATAAGAATGAACACTTTCTCCCCGCCCCAGGATTCATTATGGAAATGCACCAGCAGGGATTTTTTCACCCAGCCGTTGTCTGTGTTCCAGCCGAGACCCAGCGCGGTTTCATCAATAAAGGTACAGAGCACATAGCGGAAGGAGACAATCGCACCTGGCTCATAGCCCTGGGACTGTAACTGCTGCTCGATAGCCTGGATATCCGTCACCACCTGCTGGTAGAGTTTGTCCGGCAGCGGCGAGCCGGACAGAGTATGCATCCGCATGACCATGCCGAGCAGCGGGGTGGCCGCATCAATCATCGGATTGATATTTTCCCCGCGCAGCGGGATCCGGTACTGCTTGTGCATCCGCTGACGCAGGTACTGCGCGTCATCAGACACATCATCATGCAGGCCGCCGGTCAGTAAATCATCGGTCATAAATCGCCCCCGTTACGGATGGCCCAGAACTGAATATCCAGCTCCGGGAAGTTGCCGGCAACGTGGAAGGCGACAGAGCCGCTCTGCTGAATTTCCTGCCAGGCGGTGCCCTGGCGATCCAGCCGGAAATAGGTGTAACCCGCGTGATACGGCAGCTGACGCGGCGCGGCAGACAGGGCGATCAGCGGCACGCCCGGCAACTGGACACTGACCAGGTCGCGGATGCGGCTGATGGAGGTGACTTTGGTCTGCTGAGTGAACTGGCGGCGCAGCTGTTCCTGCGGCATCTGGGCGCGGATCGCCACGATAAACTCGGCCTGCTGCAACAGTTGCTGATCCTGGATAGTCGCCACGCGGATGCCGTGCTCCTGTTCCTGAAGGTGAATCGCAATAGCGCGCGGAGTCAGTACCACACTCAGTGCCAGACGCAGTGCCCGCATCAGCGGCGGATAGCATTCTGTCAGCGCCTGGTGGTTATATTTCGGCAGTTGTCCGGCCAGCCGTGACTGATCGGTAAAAGTATGCAGTTCGCCGCATAATGAGCGCAGTTCACAGAATAACGGCTCCGGATGCAGCACATCCTGAGCGGCAAAGTGAGCAAAACGCGGGGATGCGCGGTTCAGAAGCTGTAACATCATAAATTCCGCCACATCGGCAATACCCTGCTGTCCCGGTGAGCCGATCCGTCCGGCCAGCTGGCGGGCGCGTTCAGCCAGTGTGCCGCTCAGTTCATCGAGAAAGCCGGTCAGTGACGGTGACAGGCGGATATTCAGGCAGGACGGAATAAAGGTATCATCGAGGATCAGGCCGCCGTCTGCCGTCTGTTCGCTGATGCGGCAGACAGGCACGGAGACATAAGCATTCAGCTCTGCGGCACCCTGTTTCAGCACCGGGCTGAGTCTCGCCACATTCAGCATACTGACATCACCGCTTTCGGTGTGCAGATCACGGACATCCAGACGGAACTCTTTATAGCGTGCCGTCAGGTGATTATTATGCCCGGCCGCGATTTCATTGACCGTGGCACTGTGCAGCGGCAGAGCAAGATAAATAATGTTATTGCCGGTATCATTGAGCGGCGTGATATCAATCGGCGGCGGCAGTTCATCCTGTGACGGCATCGAGAACAAGGTACCGTCCGGCATAACCCCGGTCGCCTCTGATATACCGACCCGGCCCAGCCGCAGAATATCTTCGTTGATCACCAGAGAGGTAAATCCGGCATAGTGGCCTAAGAACGCAGAGAGCAGACTCTCTGTCACATAATCCTGGTGGCGCTGCTGCTGCTGAAAATGCTGGGGCTTGATAAACAGACCTTCGCGCCAGATAACCCGGTTTTTCATCGACATATTATTCTTCTTCCTCTTTGCGCAATTCCACTTCATTTGCCCGGACATGAACCAGGATGTAATACTGCCGTCCGATCCCGCTTAACCTGATGATTTTCTTCCATTCAGTGACGTTAGGATCCGAGTAACGGACAATCACGCCCAGATAGCGGTTCTCGCCGGAGGTCCGCAGTAACGCCAGCGGTTTGTACTGATCCGGTGTCAGTGTGTAATCCTGGTGATCGATATAGTTTTTACCGAGCACATCCGGCAGCGGTTTGTCATCCAGCTGGTCGAAATCCATCGATTCAAAGCGGGAGTCCTCGCTGAGATACACAAGCTGTATCTCCACAGGAGACGGCTCTCCGTCCGGATTCGGGTTCATATCCGGCTCCGCCAGGAGTGTGATCGCAATTTCAGATGGCTGCTGGTTCGCTTTGCCCACCGGAATATCCGGATCCCACAGCACCTTGCCGACTTTTTTGGTCGCTTCCCAGGATTTGCTGCATCCGCTTAATACCAGTACCAGCAGCAACAATCCGTATCGCAGTTTCACACTCATGATGGATGTCCCTTATAAGCCTTTACGTAATGCCCGGTCATAGGCATGGGTGTAAACTTCATAAAAGAGTTTTTCAAAGCCCTGCTGGCGGCAGGATTTCAGCTCGCGGTAGTAGCTGACATACATCTGCCACGCCCAGGCCGGATCTGAACTGCACTCCTCCCCGGCCCGCTGATACTGAGAGAAACGCGCCAGCAGCCGCTCCGGTGAGAAAGCGTCAAGCATGGTATCCAGCGCCACGGAAATCGCTTCCAGGTTGGCCTGATAATGCAGTTGCATATTGGTCAGGCTCTCGCTGACGGCAGCTGTCGGTGACAGATGCACCGGGCTGCGCTCATCGCCGAACAGCAGATGCAGGGCTTCCTGATAATCCACGTTCAGACGCAGCGGGTTATCCTCAATCGGACGCAGTTGCTTGTCGCGCAGGTTGTCCTGGGTTTTCTGTAATGCGAGAAGACCTTCAATAGCGGCTTTGAGTGTCCGGCCGACCTCGGTCAGAAAATCATTGGCCTGACGGGAGTTGTGCATCGGCAGATGGGCTTCCAGCCCGTGCATCAGCGGATTGACCGCAATATGATCCGCATCAGTGACCGGCAGCAATTCGTCCGTGCGATCGGTGGCGGACAGCTTCGGCAGATCCATATATTCCTGCACGATGGTGTTCCCTCTGTTATCGGAGAGCGGCATGGCGGCGGACGAGGCCGGGCGGCGATCGGCCAGCAGGCCGGGAACGTCGTTTTCTGTCTGTGAACCGCCGGTGGTCAGGCTTTCATTTTCCAGTGCCTGCAACGGGTCACGGGTGCGTGAACCACGGACGGACGGTGCGGTATCATCCCCCTGAAGCGGGGCATCATCCTGAGCGGCGCGGGTGTCCATCAGGTTATCCAGAGGGTTGCTGCCCGCGGACACAATATCCTGTGGTGCCACGGTCATCGGATCGCGGTAAGGTTCATCAGTCATGGCCAGATGGGTTTTAAACTGCAGTTCCCCGATCTCAATGATATCCCCCCGGGACAGGCGGACAGCACCGGCGTGGCGGGGGATCGCGGTCTGATTGAGACGGACCGGCTCGGTCAGGGTTTTCAGGCAGAATGTCTGATCCTGCCAGACAATGCGGCACTGGATGCCGGCGACTTTGCCGAGGCTGTCCTGGAGTGACCAGGTGCAGTCGGCGTTACTGCCGATGGTACCGCCCTGTGAGGAAAACTGAGCCGCAGCAGCCCGGCCGCTTTCCAGCCGGTTACTGTTGACTAAATAAAAATTAAGTTGTGGTTTATCCATTATGTTATTCCAATACTGAAATCGTCACAAAAGGCTTCAGCTCCGGTTGCCCGAGGAAACTCCGCCAGCCCAGTTGGTTGTTATCTTTCTCGCCGAGAACCATCCCGCCGACCTGTTTTTCCGCCATCCGCAGCCGTAAATCCCAGGCCAGCTGCTCATGCATGATGTAAGACACAAAAGCGACCAGCGGCAGATAATCCGGGCCGTTCGGTAAAAAACGCATATAACGGGTCAGTGATAACTCACTGATTTCGATAGTGCATTTTCCGTTACAGTCTTCAATACGTGCACCGAGGCTGAAATTCTCACCCAGCAGGGTGCGCGGCTGCGCGGTGCGGCTGGCGCTGTACAGGATTTCGCCCAGCCGGTTCTGCTGATCGTCCGCAATCGGTACCCGGCGGCTTTCCCAGCCGGACAGATTCACGTTGTCCAGATCAAAACAGTGGGAAATCAGGCTGCACACCACATCCGGGGAGCGCCCCGGGCTTGCCAGTAATCCGGCGTAAGCCAGCATTTTGTTGTGGTTGATCCGGATCCGGCTGCGGTTGCTTTCGCTGCCCAGCCCGAGCAGTGTGAACATATAGCGGGAAAACGGGTCGCGTCCGTCCGGCTCAAACGAAATGTAATAGCGGTATTTCCGCCAGATCCGGTGCAGCAGCGCGACAAAGCGGTGATTAAACAGATTAAGAAAATCGGTGACACTTTCGGTCTGCTGGGCTTCTTCCCACGCCAGGCTGTCGAGGTAATACCCCGGCAGCGGGGACTGACTGCCGTGCAGACCCAGAAACGCCACTTTGACTTCATAACTGCCGTCCTCACGGCGGGTGACCCCGGCCACATCCCGTGTCGGAAAGGCGATTCCGGCACTTGCCGAGAAACGGATACTCTCCTGTGCGGATTTTCCCGCCGCTGTCACGGATTTGCTCAGTAACTCTGCCAGCTGATAAAAGTCATACTCCGTCATGGCGGCAGTGCCGTCGCTGACAGGAGATGTCAGCACAGAACGGTGTGATTGATTTTCGCCGGCCATAAATACACTTCCCGGTTATCCATATTGATCACTTCCAGCTCATGAAAGGTATTCACACTGGTATAGAGCCCGAAAAAGTGAGCAATAACGGAACAGAACAAATAGAGCCCGCCCTCGGAGGAGAACGCGCTCTGATAAACAGATAAGGTGGATTTCAGCCCGCGCACCGGTAATCCCCGGTACAGATATTCGGCAGGCTGTGTGGTCATGCTCACCAGGGCATCCAGGCATTTTTGTGCCTGACGGGCAGTCTGCTGGTGGAATACCGATGTCAGATCGTAAAGCTGCAGCAGTTCGCGCAGTGCGTCCAGGCTCAGCAGGGACTGATAATTCAGCGACAGGTTAGTCAGCACCGACCAGTGCAGGGAGTGATCCAGCAGCGGGCGCAGTGTCTGTGTCGGTTTCATTATATTGCTGACCGCCGCAATATCCGGCAGCGGCTCTGTGCAGCGGGTAACAGAACCTGTCCGCAGATAACCGGCCACATCCCGGTTGGTGCAGAGCAGAGAAACGGAAATCGTTTCATCACAGCCGACCAGCGCCGGTTCATTACTGCGGACAAAGGAAATCCGGTGACGGAACCCGCCGTCATCAGGTGACGGCAGTGTACGCAGCCGGTAATACTGCTCATCATCACCTTTATTGACCGGATCCTGATGATGGAAACTTTCAAACTGTGTGTAATGTGTCATTTTGACCGGCTGGCTGCCGCTGCGGCGCAGTCCGTCCACACTGGTGACAGAAAAAATGTCGTAACTGCCGGGATGGGCAAAGCCCGGACTCAGCGGGTACTCACTTTGTCTGCCATCCAGCTCAATGGCTTCACTTTCCATCGGAAACAGGTTAGCCGCCGGAACACAGTTGATCAGGATACTGTCATTGTTAATATCCGCAGCCGGCGGCAGCGGACGGGAAAAGTGGATGGTCAGGGAAAAATGATCGCCGGACATCACCGCCGGGATATCATCAAGCCCTTCAATATTCAGAAACAGAAAAGCGCGCGGAAAACTGAAGTATTCCTGCAGCAGGCGATGCCCTTCATAACTGTTTCTCGGGTAGGGCAGCAGGGCATCCTCACGGCTGAAACCGGCCGGTGACACGGCAAAATTTTCCGCCTGATACGTGTGCTTTTCCGTGGTCAGTGTTGCCCCTGACACTGCGTGACTGAGCAGAAAATAGAGTTCATGCGCGGTGTAATCATCCCCGCCGAGATAAAACTGCAGTTCCGGCAGGCCGGAATCTGATAACCGGACCGGCTGCGGCAGTGAAAATGAAACCGTCACCGACTGCCTGTCAGCGGTCACCGAGGAAACCGTAAACGGCATAACGCGCAGGTCGCGGCTCTGCGTAAAATGGCAGGTCATCTGATGCAGAACATCTTCTTCCGCATCACTTTCATCCAGCGTGATTTGCTGACTCTCAAACAATGTTCCCGCCGGTACCGAAACAGGCAGACGCAGGGCGGGAGAGGGAGTGAACTGCATTACCGTCATTGACGGAAACGGCCGGGCATAACTGGGCCACAGCATCGTAACCAGACTGTTGGTCAGTTCCGGAAACTGGCGTTCAATCTGACTGCGCAGGGAGGCAGACAGATAAGCAAAACCTTCCAGCAGTCGCAGCACATCCGGATCTGAGCTTTTTTCTGCCAGAAAATTAACCAGATGCGGCTTGTGACGCGCAACGGTATCTTCCAGCAGTTGCAGATATTCAAGTTCATCAGAAAAACGGGGATTACGGGGCATTCTGTCAGGCCTGCTTCAGTCTGTAGTGCCGGTGGCTGTCCATCTGCATATTAAATTCAATTAACTGAGACTGATTTTCCAGCAATACCAGTGCGGTTATCCGGAACTCCAGCAGCAGCGGGTTATGCTCATCAATCACACCTTCCACCGCGACATCACTGATACGCGGTTCATAGCGGAGAATGCATTCCCGGATGGAAGTTTCCAGACTGGCACGGAAATCCACCGCCGTCGCGGTGGCATCATTAAGATCCGTCACGCCCAGATCACGGCTGCTCTGACAGGTTTCCGGCCGCGTATTCAGCACCAGTGTCAGGTGTGATTTGACCGAATTAATCAGAGCAGCAGTGCGGGACTGACGGGAAGCACCGGCGTGCTTCCCTCTTATCCGTTCAAAAAGGCGTACGGGTTGTGAAGACTGACGATGATAATACGCCCCCATTCCGGTTATTCCTTATCGAGCCGGCCAACCAGTGACAGTTCGAAGCTGGCACCCATGTATTTGAAATGCGGGCGCACCTGGATAGCAACCTGGTACCAGCCCGGATCCCCTTCGACATCCAGCACCTGAATCTGTGCGGAACGCAGAGGGCGTTTGCTGCGGACATCTGACGGCGGGTTTTCCTGATCGGCGATATACTGTTTCAGCCAGATATTCAGTTCACGCTCCAGGTCCTGGCGCTCTTTCCATGCCCCGATCTGCTCGCGCTGTAACACTTTGATGTAGTGTGCCAGGCGGTTGATAATGAACATGTACGGCAGCTGAGTACCCAGTTTGTAGTTGGTTTCCGCCATCTTACCTTCACGGGTGTTCGGGTAATGTTTCGGTTTCTGTACGGAGTTAGCGGAGAAGAATGCTGCGTTATCACTGCCTTTACGCATGGTCAGGGTGATGAAACCTTCTTCTGCCAGCTCAAACTCACGGCGGTCGGTAATAAGAATTTCGGTCGGGATTTTGGTCTGCAGCTCGCCCAGTGCCTCAAAGCAGTGAACCGGCAGGTCACTGACAGAACCGCCGCTCTGCGGCCCGATGATATTCGGACACCAGCGGTATCTGGCGAAACTGTTGTTGATCCCGGCTGCCAGCAGAAATGCGGTGTTGCCCCACAGATAGTGGTCGTGATCCTGTTTGACACTTTCACGGTAGTTGAAATTTTTAATCGGGTTTTCAACCATATCGTAAGGAAGACGCAGCAGAAAACGTGGTGCGGTCAGGCCGAGGTAACGGGAATCTTCCGCCTCACGCAGTGAGCGCCATTTGGTGTGTGCCGGACCTTCGAAAACAGATTTCAGATCTTTAATCGCCGGTAATTCGGTATAGCTGCTCACACCGAAAAAGTCAGGGGAAACGGATGACAGGAAAGGCGCATGTGCCATCGCACCGACAGCACTGACGTACTGAAGCAGTTTCATATCCGGAGTGGTATTGCTGAAAGCATAGTTCCCGACAATCGCGGCAACCGGCTCACCACCGAACTGGCCGTAACCGGCAGAATAGACATGTTTATAGAAACCGGACTGGACAATTTCAGGTGAAAATTCAAAATCTTCCAGCAATTCGGATTTGGTGGCATGAATAATATTAATTTTAATATTTTCACGGAAATCAGTGCGGTCCACGAGTAACTTCAGGGAACGCCAGGAAGATTCCACTTCCTGAAACCGGTCGTTATGCAGAATTTCATCCATCTGCGCACTGAGTTTTTTATCCAGCTCAACCAGCATTTTATCGATCAGTAACTTATTGATCGGCTCTTCTTTTGAATCACTGGCCAGAATATTACTGATAAATGCGGCCACACCCTGTTTCGCAATATCGTAGGCTTCGGTTTCCGGTGTCATCCGGGACTGCGACATAATTTCATCAAGCAGGGATGTACCGGCAGGGAGCTGACCTGCTTCCTGTTTTACACTTTCTGTTGCTGTAGACATAACACGATTCCCATCAATTATTTATTGCTGACGATATCCAGTTCTTTTAACAGTTGCTCACGGGTGGATTCATTATCCAGCAGCGCCTGAAGCTGTTTACGGAATGCGGGGATATTTCCCAGAGGTCCTTTCAGTGCAACTAATGCTTCCCGCAGTTCAAGTAACTTATTTAATTCAGGAACATTTTTCGCAATATTGTCAGGGGAGAAGTCACGGAGGGATTTAATATCAAGATTGACAGGGATTTCTGAATCACTTTCTTCTTCAAGGTGATTTTTAACAGCAAATGTCAGATTAATACCTGAGTTTTCCATCACTGAATTGAAATTATTCTGATCGATAGAAACAGTTTTTCGTTCTTCAATCGGTGTATCTTCTTCCTTATTTTTGAAGTCACCAATGACCAGAAGATGATGAGGTAATTCAATTTCTGCCTGGCTTCCGCCGTCATGAGGTGTGTATTTAATATTAATACGTTCTTTCGGCGCAACGCTGCCAAGGTCATTTTTACTCATTGACTATCCTTATGAATTTCAGTGAGGGAATTATCTTTCCCGTATAGATACATAAGATAAGTGATTGCTGGCACCGGGCCGAATCACCGGTTGAATACACGTAACACATGTAATTCATTGTATTTGGCGCTAATTAAAGTATTTAACTTAAGGTAAATCAAAAAATAAATTAATGCAAAAGTTATCGTCTCCGGTATGCCTGTGTCAATCAATAAAATTATTTTACCAATAAAGCGGGTATGTTAGCCAACTGATAAACATATGTTGCAATATTTTTGGTTTTAATTAGTAAAATGTCTTATTAATTACCCGCGTGAATGGTAATTAATCAGGGGGTGATTGAAAATAAAGAAGAAGGTAAGGGTGAATATAAAATAAGTAACAGTAATAATTGTGTGATAATTACACTGTGCGGAAATTAATCAGCTCTGTCTGGTGAAAGTTTGAATTTAATCTCTGATATATTATTTTACATATATTAATAAAAACACAAATAATCCTGCGACGATTTTTGAATTTATAAACAAAATTCAGCGGAATGATGGCATGTGCTTACGTATATGCCGTAAATCAATTTTACTAATAAATAGTAACATTTCTATCGGTCAAGATATTTTTCAGGTGAATATTACAAGCGAAATACATAAGTATTACCCGGTAAAAAAGTAAAAATCTGATGCTATCAGCCCACAGGCCCTATTTTATTTTACATATCAAAAAATAACAGCGCTATAAAATCGGTATATTATCATTTTATGTATAGCGTAATTTATATGAATGTATATTTTGTAATATATATCAGTAAATTACAGATAATAACATTCTGTTACTTATTTTATTTACTGTGCTGTCTGAAATACCAAAGGGGATATCCATCTGTTTATGGATCCGCTGGGGCATGCCACCCGGCTGGTATGGGATGAGTAGGGGGACTGTCTTCAGCAGACTGACCCGGGCGGCAGCATCACCCGTTACCGCTACAATACCCGCGGACAGCTGACCCGTTATACCGACTGCTCCGGTTATCACACCACACTGGCCTATGATGAGCGCGGGCAACTGACCACGATCACCGATGCACTGAGCCAGACCACTTGCTATCACTGGTCGGAGGGCGGACAGCTGTTGCGGGAGGAATTACCGGACGGCCGTGACAACCGCTATTCCTATGACGATGCCGGGCGTGTCACCGGGTTTACCGACAGCGGCGATAAAAAAATTACCTTCGCCCGTAATATCTTCGGGCAAATCACTGAGCGTACCGACCCGGCGGGATACCGTCTCGGCTTCCGTTACGACCGCTTCGGGCGGCCGAAAGTGCTGGTCAATGAAAAAGACGAATCTTACCGGTTTGAATATGACGCACTGCACCGCCTGATCCGCAGAGGAACCAGCGGGCGGAATATGATTATGACATCTCCGGGCACAGAACCGGCGGCCACTCCTGGCCACATCCATTAAAAATTATTTTAAAAACCATAACTATTTTGATAAATAACAAGTCTGCTTTGTGGTCACCATGTTACGGTCGGATAAATATTGGCCAGGCGGGAGCGGGATATGCCTTATTTATTCTTAACGCTGGCGGCGTGTTTCTGGGGCGGGAACTATGTTGTCGGGCACCTTTTGGTGACTGAAGCCGACCCGGTGATTTTATCGCAACTGCGCTGGCTGGTGACGGCGGTTTTACTGATGACGCTGTATTTCAGTCAGGTGAAACAGCAGTGGGAATTCATGAAAAAGGCAAAAGGGATAATTCTGTTTCTGTCATTATGCGGACAGGTTTTATTCCCGTTCACATTGTATATTGGTCTGCAATATACCACAGCACTTAATGCTGCTATTTATATGTCGGCAACGCCGTCAATTGTTTTACTGATCAATGCGCTGGTGTTTAAAGAAAAAATTCAGGGGAAAAATTATATCGGCGTATTATTGAGTACGTTAGGTGTGATTTATCTGATATTTAAAGGTAATCTGAATTTTTCAGAAGTGATCAGTCATCTGAATAAAGGAGATTTGTGGGCACTGGGGTCCGCCATCAGCTGGGCGTTGTATTGTGCTTTTTTAAGACTGAAACCCCGTGAGGTGAAAGGTGTGGCCATCAGCTCGGTGACCGGCAGCCTGATGATGTTACCAATACTGATTATTTATCTGTTTTCACATGATTTTCAGATCAGCAATATGGGAAATTATGCCTCGCCGCTGTTTATATCCGGGCTTGCCTATCTGGTTATTTTTCCGTCTTGGCTATCATACCTGCTGTGGAATAAAGGTATCCTGACTATCGGCGCAACAAGAGGGGAGATTTTCTCTCACCTGATCCCGCTGAGTGGCGGTTTCTTTGGTGTTCTTTTCCTCAGTGAAAAATTACACAGTTTCCATTTTTTAAGTGGTGCTTTAATTATTTCCGGAATTTATTTTTGTTCTTCTGCGAAAAAACAGGGGTAAAGTAAAGGGGGATGATGCTTGTTATTTTTTATTTATTTACATTGGTAAATAATAATGGAGTGTCATTAATCCCGATTATTTGAAAAATTAATATCACAGGCGGCCGGGTGCCGGGACATAAAAATCCATCTCCTATGATAAAGAAACTGGCCACATCGGTACTGGTACAATCAAATACTAAAAAACAAACCGGAGCGATATTGAAACTCTGGCCTCTGATGTACTGAAAAGTGATCAGTATGATGAAAAAGCTAAAGCTTTTGCGGCATTGGAACTGTCTCAGGCTAATAAAGAACGATTCAGTCCGTGTAAGTAATGTGTTATTTAATAACAGTCAGTAATTAAAATTGAATTGTAAGATAAATAATGAAATTATTTTTTATTGAAGAGGGGTGATAGGTAATGTCTGATTATATTGTCGCTGTGAATAATAAATAAGACCACGGATTAGTTAGCATGAATACCGGTATATACGGATTATTCTCTGTTTTTCATGATGTAAAAAAGGAATTCTTGATTAAGATTTAAATAATATGGAGTATATATGCACATACCATGACGTTATCTGTAAACCGGTGTGTCGCTATATGACTTTTTTATTGATAAGGATATCCGTATGAAAGAATTATCTGTTCGTGAGTGTGACGCTATCATCGGCAGCGGAATCGCTGATTTTCTCCGGCCGGGAAGCGGTGATGTTTCTCCGTCGGTAACACCGGAAAAAACCGGTGGTCAGTTGATTATCGGCGGGGGAATCGGTCTGGGCTTCGGGGGATTCCCGTTTATCGTCGGTGTCTTCATTAGCGGGATCATTAAAATTCCCCGCTGATACAAAGATAATAAATAAGGTCACTGCGGTGACCTTTTTTTGTGCCTGCAGGAAAATGAAAAGAATAAAAAAAAGCCCGGACACAAAACGTGACCGGGCGGAAAGGATATAGGTATGATAATCATGAACAGTATGGAAAGTTCATGTGTGTATAATAAAGGGAGCTGTCTAAACAAAAGCACAACACAAGGCCGTTACAGGGAAACCGGTGGCAGGTGTTGTTTTATACGGTGTCACACCATAACCGCTTCCGGGAGACTGCTGTGTATTTTGTTCTTACGGCACGGTGGCTTGTCCGCCGGTACAGGAAGCCGCGCTGACGGGGAAAAAATCCTGCTGCTGTCAGTCGTCCGGGGAATAAAAAATACCCGCACAGGTTAGTGTGCGGGTAAATCATGTCAGAACGTGTACCTGCACAGTCAGGAGCAGGTCAGTAATGTGAATACCAATTAATTAAAACTGCTTATCAATATAGTCGCTGTACGGAAGATGTACAGCATAAAAATGTATTTACGGTTATTTTTAGTATTTACACGTAGTTGTTTATATCAGGCCGGGTTTATGTGTTGCGACGTGATTTATCCAGCAAATACAATATATTGACAGGGTGTTGATCAGGTTTTTTCGCGGGAAATAAAAAAGTCTCTGAACAAACGAAACCGGTTCAGAGACGTCAGGTGTTACTTTCAGCTTAATAACATCTTAAAGATAGTTAAATTATATGAATTAGTCAAAAAATGATTGGTCAAATAATGTGTTTTTGCCGGGAAGGAAAAGGAGAACAGGGTATTGCACAGCATCATAAATAAAAACGCCTTTCAGTTTTGATATAACACTGAAAGGCGTTCAGAGAGACAATACGTCTGCGTTCATTTAATCATCCCATTTCGGGCTCATGACGGTGGCAAACAGACAGGATAAGATAATAAATCCGAGTGTCAGTAAAAACATATATTCTCCTTAATATAACTTTAGTCTGATCCGATAAACATTCTCCGGCGGAAGGTAATAAATCATAATGTGTTCTCACTGACTGATTCTACCTGATAAAGCCGGTAACTCAATGAAAGAAAACTGATTTATTGTCATGATTTGTCATCTTTGTCCGGGGTGTGCTGACAAAGAATAAAGTATGTAAATAAAAACAGCAGAAATGAAAATATCCGTCGCAGCAAAAAAAAAGAGTGGCAATAAGATATAAAGGTTGTACATTGTCAGCATGATGAATAATAAAATTTCAGGCTGTTTATCACACAATGCTTTCTGGTGGCGCACAACGTGCGGCGCCGGTTTTGTTATTCAGTTTTAATTGCAAAAATCGCCGCCGGAGTGCGGCGATTTCATTTCAGACATATTGCATTCACCCCGGCGGCCTCTGATCACAATAAAAGAGGAAATCGTATGTCTGTTCATCACACCCAATCCGTTATTCTGACCGGCGACCGTATCACCGGGCCGTTACACCTCGGACACTATACCGGCTCGCTGCAACAGCGGGTCAGACTTCAGCATTCTGCCGTGCAGTATATTCTGATGGCGGATATGCAGGGACTGACGGATAACGGTGCGCAACCCGAAAAAGTAAACCGTTATTTTTATGATGTGGCGGCGGATTACCTGGCGGCAGGCATCGATCCCGCCCGTTCTGTGATTTGCCTGCAATCGGCGCTGCCCGCACTGGCTGAACTGACACTGCTGTATCTCAATCTGGTGAGCGTTTCCCGGCTGGAGCGGAATCCGACGGTTAAACAGGAAATCATTCAGAAGCAGTTCTCCCGTACACTGCCGGCCGGATTTCTGATTTATCCGGTCAGCCAGGCGGCGGATATCACTGCGTTTAAAGCTGATCTGGTGCCGGTCGGGGAAGATCAACTGCCGATGATTGAACAAACCAATGAGATTGTCAGCAAAATCAATCATGTTACCGGGCAGGAATTACTGGTTCACTGCCGTGCTGAAGTCGGTAAAACCGGCCGCCTGCCGGGGATTGACGGTAACGGTAAGATGTCCAAATCACTGGGTAATGCCATTAATCTCTCTGTCAGTGCGGATGAACTGACGCGCGCCGTCAATGCTATGTTTACCGATCCGCAGCATCTGCGGGTGTCTGATCCCGGGCGGATTGAGGGCAATGTGGTGTTTGCGTATCTTGATGCGTTTCATCCGGATACAGCCCTGGTTGCTGAGATGAAAACCCGTTATCAGGCGGGCGGTTTAGGCGACAGGGAGTGCAAATCAGTGCTGAACGAATGCCTGCAGGCACTGCTGGCACCGATCCGTGAGGAGCGGGCGCGGCTGATGGCGGATAAACCTTATCTGCTTTCGGTTATCCGCCGCGGGACAGAAAAAGCGCGGGAAGTGACACAGCAGACGCTGGATCAGGTAAAAAGAGGAATGGGGCTGCTTATTTTTTGAACCGCATTTTTTGCGGATTATGCTGAATAAGCAGGATGCGATTGATTCCCGTTTGCGGGAGGTCTACTATATGAACCATATCTGTTTTATATATGGTTTATCAGTTAAGGATTTCACGTGGGTATTGTTAAAATCTCCGATGAATTACATGAATATCTGCGCCGGGCGAGCACAGTGATGTCGCGCTCTATCAATGCTCAGGCAGAATTCTGGATCAAAATCGGAATGCAGGCTGAAATGAATCCGGATAAAACCTTCACAATGCTTGTCAGCGAAATGCTGGAAAAAGAGTCTGTCAGCCGGAAAGGAGAACAGCATGAGTAGTATCGTTATAAAAACACCTGAAGAAATTGAGCTGATGCGGGAATCAGGTCGTCTGCTGGCAAGCGTTTTTGCCATGCTGGACGATTTCATTAAACCGGGTGTTTCCACGCTGGCGATTAATGACAAAGTTGAAGATTATATTGTGAATACCCTTCAGTCACGCCCTGCCAGTAAAGGGCAGTACGGGTTTCAGTATGTGCTGAATACCTCACTGAATGAAGTGGTGTGCCACGGTGTTCCGAAAGCGGACGAACTGGTGAAAGACAAAGATATCATTAACGTGGATATCACACTGGAGAAGAACGGCTTTATTGCCGATTCCAGTAAAATGTATGTGATGCCGGAAGCGTCACCGCTGGCCCGTAAACTGGTGAAAACCACCTATGATGCCATGTGGGAAGGTATTCAGCAGGTGAAACCGGGCGCGACGCTGGGGGATATCGGTTCAGCTATTCAGCATTACGCGGAATCACGCGGCTACAGCGTGGTGCGCGAGTATTGCGGTCACGGTATCGGCCGTGAGATGCATGAAGCCCCGCAGGTGCTGCACTATGGTGTGCGCGGTAAAGGAACGGAACTGAAAGAGGGGATGACCTTTACCATCGAACCGATGATTAACCAGGGCGGCGCGAAAATCAAAACCAAAAAAGATGGCTGGACGGTGGTGACGCGGGATAAAAAATTATCCGCGCAGTCCGAACACACCATTCTGGTGACCGCGACCGGCTATGAAGTGTTAACTCTGCGTGCGGATGAAACATTACGCTGATTTTTATCTGTATAAACAACAGAGTGTGCAAAGCCCGGCTGCGACCGGGCTTTTTTTATCAGAGCAGATCAGGCCTTCAGAAAGCGCAGAAACTGTTCATACAGCACGCCGCCCAGCGTCTGTGCGGTGTAGTGTCCGGACTGCGGCAGGGTATCCACCGCCGCATGCATACCGTGATAAATAATCATGGCCGTGATATCCGGATGTGCCACCCGCCAGTGACTGTGCTTCTCACCTTCCGCAATCAGGGCAAGCAGCTGATTCAGCACGGCATTTTCATGGTCATTGCCTTGCTGGTGAAATCCCTGATGGAACAGGACATCATGCAGTTCCTGTTTTTCAGTATAGGCCGTGACAGAACGATCACACCAGGCTGCCAGTCTGGCATCCGCATCATCTGCCGCACAGGCATCCATCGCCTGCTGAGTCTGTGACAGAAACCAGTCCATATAACGGTGGCGTAATGCCTCGTAAATGTCCGGTTTGGCGGCAAAATAGTGGTAATAGGTTCCCTTGGCGACACCGGCCCGCGTCACAATGTCACTGACCGTAGTGGCATCAAATCCCTTTTCGAGAAACAGTGATTCGGCGGCATCCATCAGTTCATTGATCCGGACATCGGCAGGTTTAAAACGGGGTTTGTGTTCTGCTGACTGAGTCATAAACGTGCCTTGTATAACGGAAAACCCTCATTATGCCATTTCCGGGGTATGAAGGCGAAAAAAATGCGCAAATGAGATGCGTTCTCATTTTGATTGACCGTTGGTCGGTCAATGTGTATTCTGCCTCTGTGAAAGGAGAACACTATGAACCGACTTCGTTATTTTGCCGTTACCACTGCGATTTGCCTGGGCACTTTTATGGCAACGCTGGATATCAGTATCGTGAATGTGGCACTGCCGGCCATTCAGCATGATTTGGATGCACCGATGGTGTCATTACAGTGGCTGATAGATGCTTATGCATTGTGCTTATCCGCCCTTATCCTGTCCGCCGGTCCGCTGAGTGACCGTTACGGGCGCAAAAAGATGTGGCTGGCTGGAGTACTGATTTTTACCTTTGGCTCACTGCTTTGTGCACTGGCGGATACGCTGCCGTTGCTGCTATCAGGACGGGTGGTACAGGGGATAGCGGCGGCGTTACTGATCCCCGGAGCCTTGTCGCTGATCACGCATACTTTTGCGGATAATCAGCAGCGGATCCGTGTGATTGGTATCTGGTCATCGGTCAGTGCGCTGTCACTGATTACCGGGCCGATCCTCGGCGGCGTGCTGGTGCATACCACCGGCTGGGAAGGCATTTTTCTGATCAATATTCCGGTTGGTATAATCACGTTTCTGCTCGGGCAGTACGGCATCCGTGAAAGTGCGGATCCGGAGAAAGCGGCGTTTGATCCGGCAGGGCAGTTACTCAGTATCGCAGCGCTGGGCTGTGTGACATACGGGCTGACAGAGGCGGGTATTCATGGCTGGCTGCATCCGCTGACGCTGTTAACTGTCACCGGCGGAATTATTTTTCTTTTATTATTTCTGTACACCGAAAGCCGGGTGGCAAAACCGCTGCTGCCGCTGGCGGATTTCGGACGCCGCGAGTATCTGCACTATAATCTGGCCTCGTTTGTGATTGGTTTTGCGGCTTACACCAATGTGTTTTTTATCGCGCTGTTTTTACAGAAAACGCAGGGCTGGAATGCCCTTGAAGCAGGATGGCGGATGTCGCCGGAATTTATCGCCATGGCGCTGTTTGCATTCTCTTTCGGGCGGATCGCCCGCAAACTGAGTATCCGGCTGATCCTCGGCACCGGTCTGCTGCTGACCGCAGCGGCCTGCGGGCTGATGACTTTACTGACGCCGTATACGCCGTATCCGCTGACAGGGCTGATGCTGTTTATGCTCGGCACCGGTATGGGATTATCGATTCCCGCCACCGGGGCGCTGATTATGCATGCCGCTGATCCGGCGCGTTCCGGCGTGGCATCGGCGACACTGAATATGATGCGCCAGACCGGTATGACGCTGGGGGTGGCACTGCTCGGTACACTGATGATACAGCGGGCGGTCAGTATTGCGCAGCACCGTCAGCTGCCGTCTGCAGAGCAGCTTATTACCGGCGCACAGAGCGGAGAACTGACAGTTGCCGTGCAGAATACAGTTTATGAAGCCTTTGCGGGCGGGTTTAATCTGGCAATGGCAGGCGCAGCATTATCGGCAGTATGGGTATTTATCCTGATATTTTATCCCCGCCGCCGCAAAATGCCGCAGGAAAACGGGAAAATAACCTTATAACAGAGTGGGTATATCCGTGGCATGTATTTTGTGATTTATTAATCTGAACACAAAATAATAAAAATCAGCAGTAAATTTGCACACACCACGGAGGCGTTATGTTTGAAAATCTGGGCATACTGAATATCGGTACTTATATTATCGGCGTTATTTTTATTATCCTTGTGCCGGGGCCGAACTCACTGTATGTCCTTAAATCCAGTGCGACATTCGGATATAAAAAAGGTTACCAGGCCGCACTGGGCGTATTTACCGGTGATGCGGTACTGATCATGTTGTCATTTCTGGGCGTGGCCTCAGTGATTAAAGCCTCTCCGGCATTATTTACCGCCGTGCGTTACCTCGGTGCCGCGTATTTATTGTATCTGGGACTGAAAATCCTCTATGCCACCTTTATGCAGAAGAAGGGGCATCATGAGGATAAGCCGCTGAAAGCGGAAAATGCCTTTAATAAAGCCCTGATCCTGAGCCTGACAAACCCGAAAGCGATTCTGTTTTATGTCTCTTTCTTTATCCAGTTTATTGATTTTAATTATTCTCATCCGGCGGTGAGTTATGGCGTGCTGGCGCTGATTCTGGAAACGGTCAGTTTTTTGTATCTCTCCTTTTTAATTTACAGCGGCACTAAATTATCACAGTTCTTCCGCCACAAAAAACAGGCGGCAAAAGTGGGCAACAGCACCATCGGACTGTTTTTTATGGGCTTTGCCGCCAAACTGGCGCTGTTTACGGCGTAAAGAAACTGCCTGCCTGACAAAAGTGACGCTATACTGTGCCTGATTTTAAATAAGCAGGTATCCACGTGACTGACAGTACAACACCTTATAATAATGATGAATTCTGGATGAGGCAGGCGCTGGCGCTGGCAGAAGAGGCGGCGCTGGCCGGAGAGATCCCGGTCGGGGCTGTGCTGGTGAAAGATAATCAGCGCATTGCCGGTGGTTTCAATCAGCCGATCCTCAGCCATGACCCGACAGCCCACGCTGAAATTGTTACGTTGCGCGGGGCCGGGGCGGTGCTGGAAAATTACCGTCTTACCGATGCCACACTGTATGTCACCCTCGAACCCTGCATGATGTGTGCCGGGGCACTGATCCACAGCCGGATCAAACGTCTGGTGTACGGCGCGGCAGAGCCGAAAACCGGTGCTGCGGGGTCATTTATTGATTTGCTGACCTTACCGCGTCTCAATCATTATATGGAAGTGACAGGGGGCGTGCTGGGGGAGGAGTGTTCGGCAATGCTCAGTGAATTTTTCCGCCACCGCCGTGCGGAGAAAAAAGCCCTGAAAAAACAGCATGCGGAAAGTCAGAAATCAGAGAATGAGTGATCAGTTTGGTGCGGCAGAGGTCAGAATCTCTGCCGTTTCTTCCTGCGGCTGCTGTAACAGCAGCTCTTCCTGATGTAAATCGAGATAGCCCTGTAAACTGAGCTGGTAACGACGCACCCCTTCCACATAGCGGTAAGCTTCGTAACCGCGCGCATAGCCGTACGGCAGAGACTGATAATAGGCTTTTTTGCTCAGCAGCGGCAGACGGGATTTCACATCCAGCCAACTGTCCGGATCCGCCCCCTGCATCTCGGTCAGTTTGCGGACATCCAGCATATGACCGTAGCCCATATTATAAGCGGCGAGGGCAAACCAGATTTTTTCATCATCGGGGATGGAATCCGGCAGTTTGTCCATCAGGTAATTTATATATGTCCCGCCGCCCTTGATGCTCTGCTCCGGGTCAAGGCGATCCTCAATCCCGAAGAAATCCGCCGTCGGCCGGGTCAGCATCATAATGCCGCGCACGCCGGTCGGTGAGGTGGCGGTCGGGTTCCAGTGTGATTCCTGCCAGGCTATCGCAGCCAGTACCTGCCAGTCCATTTTCCCCGCGTACTTTTCAAACAGCGGGCGGTAAGTGGCCAGTTGGGTGTTGATGGCATTAATAAAGGTTTTGGTATCCACATAATTAAACTGATTCATGTGGCTGAAATACTTCTCTTCCAGACGCGCCAGGGTGTCGGTTTCCCGTGTCTGGTTGAAAAAATCGAGCAGGGCGGCATTCAGGCTGCTGTCTTCACTGCGTTTCAGATACCAGGTCAGCGGCTGGTTTTCTGTGACCTCAAAGGCCACCGTGACATTCGGATGAATATGCTGTTCCTGTGCCACGCTGACAGAATCGCTGACGACATAATCAATCTCACCTTTTGCCAGGCGCTGGAGCAGATGGCTGCTGTTTTTATCGGCAATTTCACGGATATCCAGATCCGGATATTTATCTGCTTTGAGCTGGCGGAGCAGGCGGGCGTGAGCACTGCCGGCTGTGACCCAGACCGGAGAGCCGAGATCGCCCAAATCCCGCGGACGTTTGTTACCCATGCGGTAGAGAAGCTGCTGTGCGACGGTGTAATATGTCGGGCCGCTCAGCGCGTTGTCCAGGCGGTCTTCATTATAGATAAGCCCGGCGGCGAGCAGATCGGCGTCGTTATTGGCAAGGTCGCTGAACAGGTCATTGACACCGTCGCGTTCCCGCACCACCAGTTTTACCCCGAGGTAGTCCGCGAAACGCTGCGCCAGTTCGTAATCAAAACCGCTGGCCTGTCCCTGCTTATTAAAGCTGATAAGCGGTGATGCCACTGCGCTGACACGCAGTTCCCCCCGCGCGAGAATACGGTTGAGCTGCGGCTGCTGCGATGGCCAGCTGATATTGATGGCGATCAGCGCCGCCGCGAACAGCGCGACGACGACGATAACGACATAATTTAGCTTTTTATGTACCAAAGGCGCATCTCACCGGTTACACAAAAGGATTCATTCTGAGGCATAAATTACCATGGTTATATTTCCAGTAATCGGACATTTTGCTCAACATTTTGTCGCTGTGCAACTTTATTCCGTTTTCCGGGGCTGAAATCCGGAAAAAATCCCCCCGGGAAAAAACGTCACGCAAACGGTTTCGTCGGCGTCAGTATTGCTCTATAATGTGCCCGTTTCCCCTCCGGGCCGATGGCTCTGCGTGTTAAAAAGAGAGAACTGACAACTATGGAAATTTTGCGTGGCTCACCTGTGTTATCTGCGTTTCGCGTATCAAAATTTATCAGCGCGTTCACTGAACACCACCTGCCGGTGACCAACATCTATGCGGAATATGTGCATTTTGCTGATCTTTCCGCACCCCTGACCGACGATGAGCACTCCAAATTACAGCAGTTGCTCCGCTACGGCCCGTCGCTGGCGGAACATGCGCCGGAAGGGATCCTGTTTCTTGTCACGCCGCGCCCGGGAACATTATCTCCCTGGTCATCGAAAGCCACGGATATCGCGCATAACTGCGGTCTGTCAGCCGTTACCCGGCTGGAGCGGGGAATCGCCTACTATATTACTACCACAGGGCTGACAGAGAATGAACATCAGCAACTGAGTGCGCTGTTGCATGACCGCATGACAGAAACGGTTTTCAGCGAACTGTCACAGGCACAGGCGCTGTTTGCCCGTCATGAACCGGCACCGCTGACCGTGATTGACCTCGCGGGTCAGGGCCGCGCGGCACTGGAAAAAGCCAACATTTCGCTGGGGCTGGCGCTGGCGGAAGATGAAATCGATTATCTGGTGGATGCATTCACGAAACTCGGCCGCAATCCGTCCGATGCGGAACTCTATATGTTTGCCCAGGCAAACTCTGAGCACTGCCGCCACAAGATTTTTAATGCTGACTGGGTGATTGACGGCGAAGAACAGCCGAAATCCCTGTTTAAGATGATTAAAAATACCTTCGAGCAGACACCGGATCATGTGCTGTCCGCCTATAAAGATAACGCGGCGGTGATGGAAGGCTCCTCTGCCGGGCGTTTCTTCCCGCAGGGGGAAGACCGCAGTTATCAGTATCATCAGGAAGAAACCCATATCCTGATGAAAGTGGAAACCCATAACCACCCGACCGCCATTTCCCCGTGGCCGGGGGCGGCAACCGGCTCCGGCGGTGAAATTCGTGACGAAGGCGCGACCGGGCGCGGCGCCAAGCCAAAAGCGGGATTAACCGGTTTTTCTGTCTCCAACCTGCGTATCCCGGGCTTTACTCAGCCTTGGGAGCAGGATTTCGGCAGACCGGACCGCATTGTCAGCGCCTATGACATCATGACTGAAGGTCCGCTCGGCGGCGCGGCATTTAATAACGAATTCGGCCGTCCGGCACTGCTCGGCTATTTCCGGACCTATGAAGAGAAAGTCAGCAGCCACAACGGCGAGGAACTGCGCGGCTACCATAAGCCCATTATGCTGGCGGGCGGTATCGGTAATATCCGTGCTGATCACGTGCAGAAAGGAGAGATCCCGCCGGGGGCGAAACTGATTGTATTAGGCGGCCCGTCGATGAATATCGGCCTGGGCGGTGGTGCGGCATCTTCCATGACATCCGGTCAGTCGGATGCGGATCTGGATTTTGCCTCTGTGCAGCGCGATAACCCGGAAATGGAGCGCCGTTGCCAGGAAGTGATCGACGCCTGCTGGCAACAGGGGGATAACAACCCGATTCTGTTTATCCATGATGTCGGTGCGGGCGGTCTGTCCAACGCCATGCCGGAACTGGTCAGTGACGGCGGGCGCGGCGGACGTTTCGAGCTGCGCGATATCCTCAGTGATGAGCCGGGTATGAGTCCGCTGGAAATCTGGTGTAACGAATCCCAGGAACGCTATGTGCTGGCGGTCTCGCCTGAGCAGTTGCCGCTGTTTGAGGCACTCTGTCAGCGCGAGCGCGCGCCGTATGCGGTGATTGGTGAAGCGACAGAAAAACGTGACCTGATCCTGAATGACAGCCATTTTGATAATCAGCCGATTGATATGCCGCTGGATATCCTGCTGGGTAAAACCCCGAAAATGCGCCGTGATGTCACCACACTGACCGCGGAAGGCACACCGATTGATCGCCGCGATATTAATCTGCATGAAGCGGTAAAACGCGTGCTGCACTTACCGGCGGTAGCGGAAAAAACCTTCCTGATCACCATCGGTGACCGCACGGTGACCGGCATGGTTTCCCGTGATCAGATGGTCGGCCCGTGGCAGATTCCGGTGGCGGATTGCGCGGTGACTACTGCCAGCCTTGACAGTTACTATGGCGAGGCAATGTCCATCGGTGAACGTGCGCCGGTTGCTCTGCTTGATTTTGCCGCTTCAGCGCGTATGGCGGTGGCGGAAGCGCTGCTGAATATTGCCGGTGTGCAGATTGGCGATATTAAGCGGATTAAATTATCCGCCAACTGGATGGCCGCAGCCGGGCATCCGGGCGAAGATGCCGGGTTATATGCAGCGGTGAAAGCAGTGGGTGAGGAGTTATGTCCGGCGCTCGGCCTGACTATCCCGGTCGGTAAAGATTCCATGTCGATGAAAACCCGCTGGAACGAGCAGGGCGAAGAGCGTGAGATGACCTCGCCGCTGTCGCTGGTGATCACGGCATTTGCCCGTGTGGATGATGTGCGCCGGACCGTCACGCCGCAACTGCGGAGCGATGTGCCGAACCGTCTGCTGCTGGTGGATCTGGGGGAAGGCCGTAATACCCTCGGCGCCACCGCACTGGCACAGGTGTATCGCCAGCTGGGGCAGAAAGGTGCGGATCTGCGTAATCCGCAGGCGCTGCGCGTATTCTTTGACACCATGCAGACGCTGGTGCGGGATGAAAAACTGCTGGCGTATCATGACCGTTCAGACGGCGGTCTGTTTGTCACCCTGGCGGAGATGGCGTTTGCCGGACACTGCGGTGTGAATGCGGATATCAGTGCATTTGATGAGGATATCCTCGGCGCGCTGTTTACCGAAGAGCCGGGTGCCGTGCTCCAGGTGCGTGAAGCGGATCTGGATGGTGTAGTGCAGGCCTTCACCGGTGCCGGTCTGGCAGATATGCTGCATGTTCTCGGTGAAGCTGTACCGGGGGATGATTTTATTGTCCGCAGCCACAATACAGAAGTCTATCATCAGTCCTGCCGTGAACTGCGGATCATGTGGGCGGAAACCACCTGGCAGATGCAGCGTCAGCGTGATAACCCTACCTGTGCGGATGAAGAGCATGAAGCCAAGCAGGATCTGACAGACCCCGGCCTTAATGTGGTACTGACGTTCGATCAGAATGACGATATCGCCGCGCCGTATATTGTAAAAGGTGTGCGTCCGCGTGTCGCGGTGCTGCGTGAGCAGGGGGTTAACTCCCATGTGGAAATGGCGGCGGCCTTCCACCGTGCCGGGTTTGATGCCATCGATGTGCATATGAGCGACCTGCTGAACGGGCATCTTCCGCTGGACAGTTTTCAGGCGCTGGTTGCCTGCGGCGGCTTCTCTTACGGGGACGTACTGGGTGCCGGTGAAGGCTGGGCGAAATCGATTCTGTTCAATCCGCAGGTACGGGATGAATTTGCGCAGTTCTTTGCGCGTCCGGATACCTTATCACTCGGGGTCTGTAACGGCTGTCAGATGATGTCAAACCTGCGGGATCTGATTCCGGGGGCGGATTTATGGCCGCGCTTTACCCGTAACCGCTCTGAACGTTTTGAAGCGCGTTTCAGTCTGGTCGAAGTGGCACAAAGCCCGTCACTGCTGCTGAGCGGCATGGCCGGTTCGCGGATGCCGATTGCGGTCTCTCACGGCGAAGGGCTGGCGGAATTCCGTGATGCAGCACATCAGCAGGCGCTGACGGAACGCGGCCTGGTGGCGCTGCAATATGTGGATAACTACGGACAGGTTACTGAACGCTATCCGGCCAACCCGAACGGCTCACCGGACGGTATCACTGCAGTCACGACCGATGACGGACGTACCACTATTATGATGCCGCATCCGGAGCGTGTTTTCCGTACCGTCAGCAACTCCTGGCATCCGGAAAACTGGGGAGAGGACGGACCGTGGTTGCGGATCTTCCGTAATGCCCGCAAACAATTAGGCTGATAAACACGCGGGTATAACTTTTCAGTTTTACCCGCTTTTTTACTTACCACAATAATATTACCGCAATAATAAATCCTCTCTGCTTCTGTCAGTTGCTGAACAGTATTGATAATCGTTATTAATTAGTTCCCACCTGAATACAAACATAAATAATAAGATAATCTATTTAAAAATAGTATTTTAGCCAGTTTAAAATTCCACTGTATCGATATTGCCATCCAATTATATTCAATAATTATTTTATCAGTAATGTGATGAAACATAGTTTCATTATCATTTTTTTCGTTGAATACGTAGTTTCACCATGTTAGCATTTGCAAACAATAATGATAATGCGAATAGATATCATTTGCTTTCAAATAAAGTTAACCCAATGAAAAATACAGATAAATTACTTATTGCAGCTATTACAGGCAGTTCATTTTGTAGTTTTTATACACATGCAGCTCAATATAACCCCGATAACCATATTAAGGTTGCGGTTAAATCGGATGCACACGCAGAGACAGATGATCCTCTGTCGTCTCAAACGATAACAGAGCAGGAAATAAAGGATTCACCATCATCTAATAGTAACCTGAGTGATTATTTGAAAGCCGTCCCCGGTGCCCGTGTGGAGAGTAAATCAGAAACAGGATTTACCAATGGTGAAATTAAACCGCTCTCTGTTTCCATTAACGGTGCGCCTTCAGAACAGACGGCGTATATGATAGACGGGGTGAATATTAATAACGATATTGACCCGGCTTCCTCCTTATTTGATGGCACCATGGGCGTCAATCCGAATAAGAGTTCAGAGCAGGCTTATTTCTTTGATGCGAAACTACTTTCGGGAATAACGGTTTACAGTAATAACGTTCCGGCAAACCTGGGCGGATTTACCGGCGGGGCAGTTGTGGCGGAAACCCGGCAGTACAGCGGGGAAAATCACGCATCAGTCAGTTACCGTACCACCCGGTCCTCCTGGGCATCATTAAAAGCGGATGAGGCTGTAAAAGACGCGCTGGATAAAAAAGTCCCCAACGGAATGAATGCAGAATTTCAGCCCGTTTATAAAAAGGAATTCTTTAATCTGACGGCGGAATACGGATTAACGGAGAATACCGGTATGGTATTCGGCTTCAGCCGCCGTGATTCTGATATCCGCCAGACCCGGATGCTGAATTCGAAAGGAGAGACGGATAACCGTAATCACACCCGCCGTTCCGATAATATGCTGGTCAATTTTAACTGGACACCGGATACCGGCCGGACACTGGAAGCCGGGTTCCGCATGTCAGATTATAAAGAGGGTAAGTTTTACGCCAATAATATTGATAATAACGTCAATGATACCCATCAGGCTTACGGTACGACGATCCGGTATATTCAGTCTGTGCCGGGCGGTAAACTGACATCAACGGCAGCATATGACAAGTTTTCCGATAAACGCCGTTCCAACAGTACCGAAGCCAGTGTGGTGACTGACCTGGATACCGGTCTTGATTTTGAAGAAGGCGGTTATGGTAACAGTCAGCTGACGCAGGAAAATATCAATTTAATTCTGGATTATAATGCTGACCCCGTATTCTTCGGAAATACAGAGCACGTTTTCAATACAGGGGCAGATTACCATCATACGGCATATGCGTTTAAGCGGGATGAAGATGTTCACTCAACGGTATCATTTATTGACAGTACCGGCCGGGATGTTCTTTTAAGTGAACTGACCGCGTCAAAAGGAACCGTAAATACCTCTCATCAGAATTATGCACTTTATGCTCAGGACACGATTAAAACCGGTGATTTCACATTCCGTCCCGGCTTACGTCTGGAACGGGATAATTATTTAAGTAACACAAATATCGCTCCCCGTTTTACGGCTTACTGGCAGGCATTACCGGATACCCGGTTTAAGTTCGGACTTAATCGTTATTACGGACGTTCATTTGCCACGATGAAGTTATCCGGGAAAATACTGGAACTGAATCAGGATCGTACCCGGGATTACCGTTCACTGACACATTTAAGTACGCCGCATTCCGATGAATTGAACTTCGGGGTTAATCAGGACTGGAATAACTGGCGTATTTCCGCAGATTATACATACAGAAAGTATAAGCAGCGGATTGTGGTTAAGCGCAGTACTCAGGATGATAAGAAAGTTGATTCATTCACCAACGGCGATGATTTTAATGCTCAGATTTATACGCTGCAAATAACCAATAAAACACCGTGGACTCTTGGTGCGACAGAGTGGAATACCACATTAGGTGCTGACTGGCTGAATACCGGCAGAGCCGATCTTGAGAAAACATTAGATCCGGATGAGGCGGTTATTCTTGATGGACGTCTGATGTCCCGTGCTCAGATGGAAAAAGAAGTCAATAATAATGAAGAGGAGTGGATGGTCCGTCTGGGTGTTGATATGAAGATCCCGGATAATAATATTACCTGGTCGAATAAATTTTATATTAAAGCACCGGTCCATTCTTATGCAGAAACCAACAGTACGGATGATATTACTGTTTATAAAACGCAGAACTTCGGAACACATACTCAATGGGATACCAGCCTGAGCTGGCAGCCGGCTATTTACGGTTCACATCAGCTTTATTTCCGTGCCGAAGTACTCAATGTGCTGAACCAGGTCAGGAAAATGGAAAATAAAGGCTACAGTTCAAATGAGTACGGAATTTATACTCCGGGACGTGAATTCTGGCTTGAAGTCGGTTATGAATTTTAATTGAGACATAAGAAACTGCCGGCGGAAATTCTGTTTTCAGCCGGCAGCCCATGACAAAACACAGTATGAATAGTAAATCTGAATTAAATAAAAATAAATTTATCAAACAGGTCTGGAGCCTGGCCTGTCCATATTGGAAAAGCCGGGAATGGAAAATAGCCTGGCCGCTGATTATTTCTGTTATTGCACTTAATTATATTGTTGTTGAAATTGCAGTGAAATACAGCGACTGGAACCGTGATTTTTTTAATCTTATGCAGAATAAGGACTGGGATAATTTCTGGCCGATGCTGAGTCAGTTTGTTCTGATCATGGTGGTTTATTCTTCTGTCGATCTTATTGAAGAATATTTGCGCCGGACATTACGTATCCGCTGGCGGGGCTGGCTGACAGAGCGGTTTCTTACGCAGTGGCTGAGCCATAAGCGTATTTACCGGCATCAGCTTTTATACAAAGAGAGTGATAATCCGGATCAGCGTATTGCTCAGGATATAAAAGAATTTTGCGATCAGACATTGCAGCTGGGACTGGGATTACTGCGGACTATCACCAGTCTGGTGTCTTTTACCGTTATTTTATGGAATCTTTCCGGAACACTGACATTTGAACTGGGCGGAATGACATGGGTAATACCGGGATATATGGTATGGGTGGCAATATTGTATTCCGTTATCGGTACATGGCTCACCCATAAAATTACCAGAAAACTGATCCCGCTGACATTTCAGCAGGAAAAATGTGAAGCCGATTTTCGTTTTCATCTGATGCGGGTAAAAGAATACGCGGAATCGATCAGTTTTCTGCGCGGTGAAAAGGCGGAATTATCCTCATCAAAACGGTTATTCGGGAAAATATGGCAGAACTGGCAATATCTGACCGGAATGAAAATGAAATATCAGGCCTTTAACAGCGGATATAATGAGGTTGCCCGCATTTTCCCGTATCTGGTGGCATCGCCGCGGCTGATGAGCGGCAGTCTGCAACTCGGGGATATGATGCAGACCGCAACCGGATTTTACCGGGTACAGGAAGCATTCAGCTGGTTTGTCGATTCTTATGAGTCAGTGGCAAACTGGCGGGCAGTCACCGGGCGTCTGGTGACATTCAGTTCGCAGCTGGATTCTATTACCGGCACCGGCACAATCCGTCAGTCTGATTCTCCCGAATGGTCTGAGTTATCAGTATTTTTACCGGATAACCGCCCGGTTCAGGAAAATATGTCCGGTGCCTTTCCGGACAGCAGCTCAATAACAGGCCCGTCGGGATGCGGGAAAAGTACATTCCTGCGCACACTCGCCGGATTATGGCCGCATTATAAAGGTTCATTATCCATGCCTCCGGATAATAACTGCATGTTTATTCCCCAGAAACCGTATTTACCGGAAGCCACATTGCGGGAAATTTTAATATATCCCCATATTCACGGGGAATATGACGATGCATTGCTGGCCGGTGCATTAACGGATGTGGGACTCAGTCATTTTATTCCTGAACTGGATACCGGGAAAAACTGGCAGCACACATTATCCGGCGGAGAACTTCAGAAAATAATGCTGGCGCGGTGTCTGATACAAAAACCGGCCTGGCTGTTTCTCGATGAGGCCTTATCCGCACTCGATGAGGAAAATTATAAAACACTGAGCCGGTTACTCAGGGAAAAACTGGCTCACAGTCATATTATCGAAATATCTCACAGGGAAGACGTGAGAAATGATAAGCCCGGGTTGATTTTATGAAAAGAATACTACTGATAACCGGCATGTTATTTATTTTGTCCGCCTGTTCCGGTCAGCAGACACAGGTTAATGACCTGCTGAAAATGAAAACACTCCGGTATAACCCGGCAATAGAAACCGGCACGCTGAATAACGGATTTCGTTATTTTCTGGCGGAAAACAGCACACCGGAGAAAAAAGTGTATATCCGGCTGGTTGTTAATGCCGGATCAATGAATGAGGATGATGACCAGAGAGGCGTTGCACATATTGTCGAACATATGGCATTTAACGGAACAACGCATTTCCCCGGTAATAAGCTGATCCGTGACCTGGAAAAAGCGGGATTAAAATTCGGTATTGATATTAATGCATTCACGGATTTTGAAAATACGGTCTACACATTAAATCTGCCGGACAATGACCCGGTAAAAATTAACCTTGCGCTGGATATTGTTGCTGACTGGGCAGGGCGGGTAACCATAAATCAGGCGGACCTGGATGCAGAAAGGGGCGTTGTTCTGGAAGAGTGGCGCGCCAGACTGGGAGCTATGCTGCGGCTGGGGGATAAAAAGAGCGCCATTGAGATGGCGGGGTCGCGCTATGCATTACGTGACCCTATCGGGGATGCGGAAACAATACAGAATGTCAGCCGTAAACGGGTGGCTGATTTTTATTATCGCTGGTACAGACCGGATAATATGTCTCTGGTAGTCGCCGGGGATATTAATAAACAACACATCCTGTCTCTGCTGAAAACAAAATTAACGATGCTTCCGGTCAGAACAGATCCGCCTGAGATGATTGATTATTCTGTACCGTTGCCGGAACACTGGCGTACGGCTTTTGTTCATGAAGATGAAATCCGGACACCGGCGGTGGAAATCAGTTTTTTCAGTCCTTATCAGGAGGATTATTCACTGGCCCGTTATAAGGATGATCTGGTTAATCAGATTATGACCCGGCTGATAAATATCCGGTTACAACACCTGGAAAAAGAGAATGATGAGTTTATCAGTACCGCGAATTATTACTCTTCAGCGACCGGACGGGAAACCATACAATCTGTATTTTCCCTGCAATTATCAGATGAAAAATATGATGAAGCCACACTGAGTATTTTTAATTTTCTTGCTACTGTTGAGCAGCAGGGTTTTACACAGGCTGAACTGGATGAAGAGCTTGAGCGGTTAACCCGCCTTAATGAAAAACAGAAAGATAAAACCATTTACAGTATTGATCTTGCGGCGGATATGATGACGGCGGCAGCCAGTCATCAGCTGCTTGCAGGGCAGAATGATAAATTTCTTCTCAATCGCTATTATCTGAAAAATATCACCTTAGCCGATGTGAACAGCGCATTTCATACTATGACAGCCGTGAAATCCCGGTTGGTGATGATAACGCATCCGGAGAAAATACAGCCGCAGGCCATGGATGCGGCAGCACTGGAAAAAAACTGGATTGAAAGTCACCGGCTACCACAGAAAAAATGGGACCCGGCCGCAGAACAAATAACAGAACTACCGGATATTAATGTCACGGCCGGTAGTGTGAAACTTATCAGAACGGCTGAAGAATATAATATCAGGGAATATCAGCTGAGTAACGGCAGCCGGTTAATCTATCAGTACAATAATGATAATCCGGGAAAAGTGTTCTTTAAGGCGCTGACACCCGGCGGATTACGGTCAGTACCGGATGACGATTATCATGCGCTGCGGATTGCCGTCAGCCTGACGGATGAAACCGGTTTTGGCCGTTATCCGCTATCCGCATTACAGGCTGTTTTTAATAAGAGTCCGGTGGTAATGTCAACATTACTGGATGAGCATCAGCAGGGTTTTTCCGGCTGGGCAGAGACGGATAATCTTGAAAAAATTCTGACGCTTTTTCATCTGAAATTAAATGAAAGCCGGGTAACGGAAAAAGTATGGCGTAAATATAAATCGGAAATGGATAAACAGCTGGCTGAGAATAATAAAGACAGTCAGCATCTCTTTATGCAGAAAATATCATCACTGCGTTATCCGGGTAAACATACCATATATGATGCCACACAGCAGGATCTTGACGTACTGAGTGCGGAAAAACTGACGCAATTGTATGAACGTTATATCAGTAATAAAACCGATTTTACGTATTTTATTTCCGGTGATATTCAGCCCCGCGATGCGGAAAAAATTGCAGGAAAATATCTGGCATCTGTTGGTGTAAAAAAGGATGGCAGAGAACCCGTTGCGATTGAAGCCGGAACACCGGAAACACCATTAATTGTCAGGGGATTGCAGGAGCCGCGGGCTGAAGTGGAGATCTATCTTGTCCGCAAAAATGGCTGGCGGCCGGATAATGCCTATTATCTGGAGATCGGCGGTGAGGTGATTCAGGAAAAACTGCGGGAAAAATTACGTGAGGAAGCATCAGGTGTTTACAGTGTCACCGCATGGTTCTGGCACAACCCGTCTGAAATACAGGATGAGGGACGGATCATGTTCACCTGTGCACCGGAACGGGTGGATGAACTGATTGCCCTGAGTGAACGCGTACTGACGGAATTTGAGCACAACGGGATTGATCGGCAGGTATTCAGAAATAAAATCGTTCAGAGCCGCAATATTCTTGAGCGAACCCATAATTCGGTGACCGGCATACTGGAAGATATTGAACGCAGTTATATGCTGACCGGCGGCCCGTTATTAATCGGCGCTTCACTGCGGGCAAATGAAAAGGCATCTCCGGAAGAGACTGAAATGGTTTTACAGGACTTTTTACGTCATGCCGGAAAATTCCATGCGGTATTACTGCCTGCGGAGTAATCAATGAATCGCTGCAAACTGGCCGGTTTATTCTTTTCTCTGTGTCTTCACGGCGGACTGCTTATTTTTTTATTCTGTATCAGCCGGGCTGATTATGCGGAAAACGGCAATATAAGGACGGATAACCGCAGTGCCATGTTATTGCTGCCTGCGCCGGAAAAGGCGGAGGAACACTCTCCGGATATACCGGAACAGAGCGAGAAAAGCCTGTTACCGGTGATAAGCCCGGCAGCGGATAAAAAATCAGAATGGCAGGCGGAAAAAAACAGAAAAAAACGTGAGAATAAACTGCGGCAGAAAATTAAAAAGCCGGTTACTGCACCGCGGCATGATAAAGATGTGCATAAACCGGCAGAGGTTCCGGATACCGGTTTACAGTCATCTCTGTCGGCCGGAAATCATAACCTGACAACAGCCGATACCGTTGCCGGGCAGCGGAGTGACGACGAGCTGTGGTTATACCGGGAAAAAATGCGCAGAGAGATCCTGCGGTATATTTATTATCCTGCCAGAATCAGAAAGGTCAGCGCAGCCGTTGATATTAATGTCAGTATTTCCGGAACCGGTACACTTTCTGACCCCGTGGTGATCAGAAGTTCGGGGAACCGGATACTGGATAAAATTGCGCTCAGTGCGGTCAGTAAATATCAGCCGGTAGGAATTCCGCCGCCGGGGTTGGACAAAAGCATTGTCCTGACGGTGGATTTTATTAAGTAAACTGCGTGTTTGTTTGCATGTCCGGTATAAAAAATCACCTGTGTCATAAAATAACGACAGTCATCATTTTTAATGTCTCCAAAAGGAGACATCTAATGCATTGATATTTAAAGAGGTAAAAAAGAGCAAAAAAGACTGTCGCAAATCAGAGACGTTTTTTTGTAAAACGGGGAAGAAACCGGAAGATAAGATGCGTATGACAGCACGCCGGAAAAAAACAGCGGGTGATGAAAAATATTTTCTCTTTAATAACAGTGTATTGAATTTTATTTTTCAAAGTTGGCACAACAGTTGCAATATCTTCCGTAGTTGCTCATTCAATTTTTTATGTCGGCCCGCACTATGGCGGAAACATGCCACATAAGCCCGGGAATGATGCCAGAGTAAGGTGCCTACCGTCCGTTAATACCGATAACTGCGCAAGCTTTATCAGACACAGGGCGACACGTTGAGTGAGGCACCACCTTAATCTCACTGACGGGACGGCAGGAAACTGTCGTCCCGTCATCATTTTATACCTTCCCTGCATTCTTTCTGTTCTCTTTTTCGCACAGATGCATCCTGATCCTTTTCTCTTATCCCGGATCCGGTTAGCATCATGCACATGACAACAGGTTAAGAGATGACAATCTTGAAAAAATGGCGATTATTTCCGCGCTCGCTGCGTCAGCTGGTTGTGGTGGCATTCTGTCTGGTATTGCTGCCGTTGCTGGGACTGGCATGGCAGGCATATCAGAGTTTTGATGAGCTGAGTAATCAGGCGGCGCAAATCAGTATTTCAACCGTACAGGATGCGCGGCGCAGTGAGGAAATGTCGAGCCTGGCGCTGGAAATGGAGCGCAGCTACCGCCAGTACTGTGTGCTGGGTAATGAAACCCTGAAAAATGTCTGGCACAAACAGTATCTCCGCTATGAGGACTATCTCGCCCGCCAGAAGCAATCCACTCCGGATCCGCGCTATACTGATGATATCGCCGGCAGCCTCGGACAGTTGTCTGTCCTGCAGTGTGAGAACGGCGAGCCGGTTGCGGCGATGACCACCCATCTGGAAGCCTTTGCCCGCAGTAACGCTGATCTGGTGCAGGCTATCCGTGAGGCGAATTTCCGGCGCGGTGAGGAACTTCAGAATGCCATCGCCCGCAAAGGCCAGTCATTCGGCTGGCAGAGCCTGCTGGTGTTTGTCCTGAGCACCGGGCTTATCATTCTGTTTACCCGCATGATTATCGGGCCGGTAAAAGTGATTGAACGGATGGTTAACCGCCTGGGGGAAGGGCGCAACCTGATACAGCGCCTTGATAATTTTAACGGCCCGAGGGAACTGCGCTCGCTGGCGCTGCGGATTGTCTGGCTGAGTGAGCGCCTCGACTGGCTGGAATCCCAGCGTCATGAATTTCTGCGTCATATTTCCCATGAACTGAAAACCCCGCTGGCCAGTATGCGTGAAGGTACCGAACTGCTGGCGGATGAAGTCGCGGGGCCGCTGACGGCGGATCAGAAAGATGTGGTATCAATACTGAGTGAAAGCAGCCGCCATTTGCAGGTGCTGATTGAACAGTTGCTGGAGTATAACCGCACGCTGGTGGACAGCCCGACAGAAGCCAAATGGGTTAACCTCGATACGGTAGTGCATGAGGTGGTTAATGCCCACAGCTTACCGGCGAGAAGCAAAGAAATCACTACGGACCTTGCTCTGGATGAAACAAGTGTCTGGGCTGAACCCGTCTTATTAACACGTGTACTCGATAATCTCTACTCAAATGCGGTACACTATGGCGCTGAATCGGGTAAGATCCGGATAACCAGCCGGAAAGCCGGTCAGCATATACAGATTGATGTCGCCAATACCGGTACGCCGATCCCGGAAGAAGAGCAGGAAATGATCTTCGAACCGTTCTATCAGGGCTCGCTTCAGCGCAAAGGTGCTGTCAAAGGCAGCGGGCTGGGACTGAGTATTGCCCGGGATTGTATTAACCGGATGGGCGGCGAACTGATATTAGTCGGTTCTGAAGGTGCGGATGTGTGCTTCCGTATTCAGCTTCCGTTCCACACCTTACTGGAATAACAGGTCAGCATTAACTTGAAAATGACATTTAAGTCCCTGATTGCCGCCGTCCCGCTGTTGCTGGCCGGTTGCGTAAAAACCGCAACGCCGCCGGATCTCTCCGCGCTGGCCTCTGTCGTCCTGCCGCAGGAGCGGACGGCGGATTACCGGATTGCGGACTGCCACGCTATCTGGGAACTCAACTCTGCGGCCGCGACAGAAAACGCGCTTTACTGGCTGCGGATGATGGATTGTGCTGATCTGCTCAGCAGTGATACAGCCCGCATTATGGCGGGGAAAATCACCCCGGACAGCTGGGATACCGCACTGCGCCAGAGTATTCTGCTTAATAACACCGGTACCTCCGCCAATGACAAGCGTAAGGTGCTCGAAACCCTGAATGCCTACAGTGCCGGGTTCCCGGTCTCCCTGCGTCCGCTGATGACCCTGTGGCGTGATCAGCTGAAACAGGCGATTGCCCTGAGTGATGAACGCCAGCGCTACCGCCGCCTGCAGAGCGATACGGACGGCAAAATTGATCAGCTGCGTGCGGTTAACTCCCGCCTGCAGTTTGAATTACAGAATACCACCCGCAAGCTGGATAACCTGAGCAACATTGAGCGCCAGCTGGCCGGCCGCAAACAGCCGACCAAAGCGGATGCCGAACTGGAAAATGCGCTCGAAGAGCGCCGTGAGGCATTAGAAGAGGCGGCAGGTACGGCAGAGCCGAAACCGGCGGAAGCAAAACCTGCTGATGTCAAACCGGCAGAAGCCAAACCGGCTGCCGCTGAAACAAAAGCCGCAGAAACAAAACCGGCACAGGAAAAAAAGGAGTAACCCCGGCATGACAGCACGCCGCAGCGCAAACTTATTATTGGTTGATGATGATCCGGGTTTACTGAAACTACTGGGTATGCGCCTGAGCAGTGAAGGTTTCCGGGTATCAACGGCAGAAAGCGGCCCTGAAGCGCTGAAGGTACTCAATAAAGAAAAAATCGATCTGGTCATCAGCGACCTGCGGATGGATGAAATGGATGGTATGGCGCTGTTTGCCGAGATCCAGAAAACCCATTCCGGCATGCCTGTGATTATCCTGACGGCTCACGGCTCCATTCCGGATGCCGTGGCCGCCACCCGTGAGGGCGTGTTCAGCTTCCTGACCAAACCAGTGGATCGCGATGCATTATATAAAGCGATTGACGATGCGCTGGCACTTTCCACCACCACGGTCAGTGATGAATCCTGGTGTGAGGGGGTTGTGACCCGCAGCCCGCTGATGCTGCGTCTGCTGGAACAGGCACGTATGGTGGCGCAATCCGACGTCAGTGTGCTGATCAACGGTCAGAGTGGTACCGGGAAAGAGGTACTGGCCCAGGCTATCCACAAAGCCAGCCCGAGAGCGAAAAAACCGTTTATCGCCATCAACTGTGGTGCACTGCCGGAGCAGTTGCTGGAATCCGAGCTGTTCGGCCATGCCAAAGGTGCCTTTACCGGCGCGGTGAGCAGCCGGGAAGGGCTGTTCCAGGCGGCAGAGAGCGGCACACTGTTCCTCGATGAAATCGGGGATATGCCGATGCCGCTGCAGGTCAAGCTGCTGCGTGTTCTGCAGGAGCGCAAAGTGCGCCCGCTCGGCAGTAACCGCGACATTGATATTGATGTCCGCGTCATTTCCGCGACACACCGCGATTTACCCAAGGCGATGGAAAAACACGAATTCCGTGAAGATCTCTACTACCGCCTCAATGTGGTTAACCTGAAAATTCCGACACTCCATGAGCGGGCTGAAGACATCCCGCTGCTGGCCAATCATATTCTGCGCGAAGCGGCGAAAAAACATAAGCCGTTTGTCCGCAGCTTCTCTCCGGATGCAATGAAATGCCTGATGGGCGCGAGCTGGCCGGGCAACGTTCGTCAGCTGCTTAACGTTATCGAGCAGTGTGTGGCGCTGTCCACCGTGCCGGTGATCAGTGAGGCGCTGGTGACTCAGGCGCTGGAAGGAGAAAATACGGCGCTGCCGACCTTTGCGGAAGCCCGTAACCAGTTTGAACTCAATTATTTACGCAAACTTCTCCAGATGACCAAAGGTAACGTGACCAACGCGGCCCGTCTGGCGGGGCGTAACCGGACAGAGTTCTATAAATTACTGTCCCGTCATGAACTGGATGCGGCCGACTTTAAAGAATAAGCAAAGAATCGGTGTGAACCGGCACATTTTGCTATCATCTTCATTATTAGCTGTTTTATTATTAATTTTTATATACGGTGAGATCTATCCCGGGAGAGCAGGATTTTATGCGTCGTACACTTAATATCGCCTTGGCCCAGCTGAATTTTCTGGTCGGAGATATCGAAGGCAATGGTGAACGTATTCTGAAAACCATGGCGGAACAGCAGGCGGCAGGGGCTGACCTGGTCATGTTTTCCGAACTGGCATTGTCCGGGTATTCACCGGAAGACCTGGTTTTCCGTCCTGATTTTCATCAGCGGATAGTGCAGAGCCTCACCCGGATCCAACAGGCCAGCGGTGACTGTGCTGTGCTGGTGGGACACCCGTGGCAGGAAAACGGTCACATTTATAACGCCCTCTCTTTCTTTGAGAAAGGGGAGCTCCGCGCCCGTTATTTCAAACAGGAACTGCCGAACTACGGTGTGTTTGATGAAAAACGCTGGTTTACGGCAGGGACAGAAACCTGTGTGATTGATTTTCGCGGCTATCGTCTCGGGTTACTCATTTGTGAGGATATCTGGACTGACGGTCCGGTGGATGCCCTGAAAGCGTCCGGTGCGGAAATCATTCTGACACTGAATGCCTCACCGTATTCCACTGACAAAATTGATACCCGGGATGTGCTGATACAGGCACACTGCCGCCGTACCGGGCTGCCGCTGGTCTATCTCAACCAGGTCGGCGGGCAGGATGAACTGATTTTTGATGGTGATTCCGCTGTTTTCGCCGCAGATGGCAGTGTAACACATCGCCTTGCTGCATTTTCAGAGCAAATCGCGCAGTGTCAGTTTACGGATTTAACCATCACACCGATGGCGGATCCGGCTCCGTCGTTACCTGTTCTGGCTCAGGTTTATCAGGGGCTGGTGCTGGCAACGCGGGATTATGTCCGCAAAAATGGTTTTCAGGGAGCGCTGCTGGGCCTGTCCGGCGGGATCGATTCCGGCCTGACTGTCGCCATTGCCGCTGATGCACTGGGTAAAGACAAAGTGCAGGCGGTGATGATGCCGTTCCGTTACACCTCGGATATCAGTATCCACGATGCCCGTGAGCAGGCAGAGCTGCTGGGTGTGGAATTTGATGTGGTGTCGATTGAGCCTATGTTTGAAGCTTTTATGCACGAACTGGCGCCGAAATTCGCCGGAACACCGGTTGATACCACCGAAGAGAATTTACAGGCACGCTGCCGTGCGGTGATCCTGATGGCTATGTCCAACAAACGCCGCCGCATTGTGCTGACCACCAGTAATAAAAGCGAGTGCGCTGTCGGTTACTCCACACTGTACGGGGATATGGCAGGGGGCTTTAATGTCCTGAAAGATGTGCCGAAAACCATGGTGTTTGAACTGGCGAGATACCGCAACACGCTCTCTCCGGCGATTCCGGAGCGGGTGATCACCCGTCCGCCGTCAGCAGAGCTGGCACCGGGTCAGCTGGATCAGGACAGCCTGCCGCCGTATGACATCCTCGATGCCCTGCTGGCCGGGTATGTTGAAAAAGATATGTCCGCAGATGAACTGATCGCCGCCGGGTTTGATGAAGCGGTGGTCCGCAAGGTTATCCGGCTGGTGGATATCAATGAATACAAACGCCGCCAGTCACCGGTGGGACCGCGTATTACCACCCGGAACTTTGGCAAAGATCGCCGTTACCCGATTACATCCGGGTTTGGCCGCAAAAATTGGTAACAGGATCTGACAATGAAAAAGATTGAGGCAATTATTAAGCCGTTTAAACTCGATGATGTCCGCGAAGCTCTGGCCGAAGTGGGGATCACCGGGATGACCGTGACAGAGGTGAAGGGTTTCGGCCGTCAGAAAGGGCATACGGAACTGTATCGCGGTGCGGAATATATGGTGGATTTTCTGCCGAAGGTAAAAATTGAAATTGTTGTCGCCGATGACATTCTCGAAACCTGTGTGGAAACCATTATGCAGACGGCGCAGACCGGTAAGATCGGTGACGGTAAAATCTTTGTGTTCGATGTGGCACAGGTTGTCCGGATCCGTACCGGGGAACAGGATGAAGATGCTATCTGAGTTCTGCTGAGCATCCCTGCAAATTAAACGTATCCGGCGGCTGTTATTTCTGACACCGCCGGATTCTTTTATCTGTCAGTAAAAGGAGAAGACTGTGCGGACAATACATGTGCGGGCAATACAATGGATAGTGGCGGTGTGTGTTGTGGTTATTATTCTGGTTATGGCCGGTATTATTATTCTGCAGTCAGCAATGAAAGACCCCGGTCAGCATGAATTACCGGCACTTTTTGCGGAGGTTTCCGGGATGAATTTAAATAAAGAAGAACAGGATGAGCTGGAAACGTGTATCAATTCGGCCAAGGTGATGTATTTCTCACAGGCAGTAAAAAAATGTGTGAACCGGGCCCGGTATAAAAACTGACGGGCAAAAAAAAGAGTAACAGTGAACCGGGCGAAAGGATGGGATAGATATAAATTCGGCGGTTATGTCACTGTTACTCAAATGTGCTTCAGCTTAAGCACATACGCTGAATATCCAGCGTGTTGTTATTGTTGTTCTGTCGCGATTATAAAATTTTGTGCGGACCGAAACATTCATAATGGATCTGGTCTGCATTAACGCCCATTGCAGTCAGCTGACGCGCAATGTGCTGCATAAAGGCTACCGGGCCGCACAGGTAATAGTGGCGGGTTTTACTGAGCAGAGCATCCTGCTGAGCCGTTAAATCCATCAGCCCGGTCAGGTGCGGATGAGCTTCATCTGCGCGCGGCTCTCTGTACCAGACGGTCTGGCTGAACGCAGGCAACTGCGCACCAAACCGGTTTACTTCCTCCGCAAAGGCATGCACGCCGCCGTGCTCTGCCGCGTGCAGCCAGGTCACATCCGCCGGATGCTGTTGTGCGGCGAGTGTCTGCAGCATAGCCATCATCGGTGTTAAGCCGACACCGGCTGAAATCAGGACCACCGGGGTTTCTTTTTCTGCCTCCAGGAAGAAATCCCCCAGCGGTGGTGTCAGTCTGACCACATCGCCTTCCTGCACATTAGCGTGCAGCCAGCCGGAAATCGTACCTTTGTCTTCACGTTTGACCGCAATCCGGTAGGTTTTACCGTCCGGTGCCTGCGTCAGGGAATACTGGCGGATCTCCTGATTTTCCAGCGCATCATCATTGATATAGACACTGATATACTGCCCCGGGCGGTAATCCGCGACAGGCTTATCATCAACCGGCGCCAGTTCGAAACTGGTAATAAGTTCACTCTGCGGCTGTTTGCGGATCACGCGGAATTCACGCAGTCCTTCCCATCCGCCCTGTAAAGCCGCTTTTTCCTGATACAGCCCGGCTTCGCGCTGAATAAAGATATCCGCCAGCACGCCGTACGCTTTCCCCCAGGCGGTAAGGACTTCCTCACCCGGATTGAGCAACTCTTCAATGGTGGCAAGCAGGTTTTCCCCGACAATCGGATAATGCTCAGGTCTGATCATCAGACTGGCGTGCTTGTTGGCAATTTTTTCCACTGCCGCACCCAGCGCGCCGAGGTTATCAATATTCATGGCATAGGCGCAGACCGCATTAAACAACGCTTCACGCTGTGCGCCGTTCTGCTGGTGGCTCATGGTGAAGATATCTTTTAACTCAGGATGCTGACGAAACATGCGGTCATAGAAATGGGCGGTCAGTTTCGGGCCGGTGGCGGCAATCAGCGGGGCGGTGGATTTTACGGTGGCGATAGTTTGTACATCGAGCATAGCAGGGCTCCTGAAAAAGCATCACATCAGTGTGAAATTTATAACATGTATTTTTTATGCAACTTATAATACAGGGCAGAATTTGTAAAGCGCAAATTTTTCTGCTGTTTCTGAAAATCCGGTGAAAATAGCGAAATTGATCAGTGAGCGTGGGTAAGAGGGGATCACAAATCCGGTATTGTGTCCGATGAACAGGATATTCTTATGAAATAATAAGCATGCTAATTACCTGATTTTACCGCTATGCAATCGTTTGCGTATTTTTTGTTTCCGGGGCTATCTCAATTCAGAAAAAGGGTTTACACTGTAGGGCATTCGTCCCCGGAAAGGGGTGTTTTTTTATCGGCATCAGGCGAGTCAGGAGAAGCGAATGTTAAAGCGTGAAATGAATATTGCAGATTACGACCCACAACTCTGGCAGGCGATGAAAGACGAAGATCGTCGTCAGGAAGAGCACATTGAATTAATTGCCTCTGAAAACTATACCAGCCCGCGCGTTATGGAAGCTCAGGGCTCCCAGCTCACCAACAAATATGCAGAAGGATATCCGGGCAAACGCTACTACGGCGGCTGCGAATATGTGGATATCGTTGAACAGCTGGCGATTGACCGTGCAAAAGAACTGTTCGGCGCAGACTATGCCAACGTTCAGCCGCACTCAGGCTCCCAGGCCAACGTTGCAGTGTACTCCGCACTGCTGTCACCGGGCGATACAGTATTAGGGATGAACTTAGCGGAAGGCGGTCACCTGACTCACGGCTCTCCGGTAAACTTCTCCGGTAAACTGTACAATATCGTCCCTTATGGTATCGATTCTGCCGGTAAAATCGATTATGAAGATGTTGCCGTTCAGGCGAAAAAACATCAGCCGAAAATGATCATCGGCGGCTTCTCTGCTTACTCCGGTGTGGTTGACTGGGCGAAAATGCGCGAAATCGCGGACAGCATCGGTGCTTACCTGTTTGTTGATATGGCCCACGTAGCCGGTCTGGTTGCTGCGGGTGTTTATCCTAACCCGGTTCCGCATGCTCATGTTGTCACCACCACCACGCACAAAACCCTGGCGGGTCCGCGCGGCGGGATGATCCTCGCAAAAGGCGGTGATGAAGATCTGTACAAAAAACTGAACTCAGCGGTATTCCCGGGCAACCAGGGTGGTCCGCTGATGCACGTTATCGCCGGTAAAGCAGTGGCGTTAAAAGAAGCAATGGAGCCTGAATTTAAAGCAAATCAGGTCCAGGTTGTGAAAAATGCCAAAGCAATGGTTGAAGTCTTCCTGAACCGTGGTTATAAAGTGGTGTCCGGCGGTACTGAGAACCATCTGTTCCTGGTGGATCTGGTCGATAAAGACATCACCGGTAAAGATGCGGATGCGGCACTGGGCCGTGCAAACATCACTGTCAACAAAAACAGTGTGCCGAACGATCCGAAGAGCCCGTTTGTGACTTCCGGTATCCGTGTCGGTTCCCCGGCGATTACCCGCCGCGGCTTCAAAGAAGCAGAAGCCCGTGAACTGGCCGGCTGGATGTGTGACGTGTTGGATAACCTCAATGATGAAGCGACCATTGAAGCAGTGAAACAAAAAGTTCTGGCTATCTGCGCGAAATATCCGGTTTACGCATAATCGCGTTACCAATCTGATGTAACCAAAACCCGCTTCGTTCGCCGCGAGCGGGTTTTTTGTATTCCTGAAAGGAGAGGCAGATGTTTGTTCCGTCATCGCTCTGGCTGGCGCTTGATTATTTTACGTATTTTTTTTCCTACGGGATTTTTCTTCCCTACTGGGGCGCATGGCTGAAAGGTGAAGGGCATGATGTGGCAACGGTCGGTATGCTGCTCAGTGTGGGGCTGGTGGCGCGTTTCGCCGGCAGCCTGTTTATCACGCCGCTGTTTAAAGACCCGTCACGGCTGATTTTTGCCCTGAGACTGATGGCGCTCTGTTCTTTCCTGTTCGCGGTGGCGTTTTATTTCGGTTCGCACTGGCTCTGGCTCTTTTTTGTCATGGCCGGGTTCAACCTCTTTTTCTCGCCGATGATCCCGCTGGGGGATTCCCTCGCCGCAACCTGGCAAAAACAGTTTCCGATGGATTACGGCTCAATCCGTGTCTGGGGATCGGTGGCATTTATCATCGCTACCTCGGTTACCGGGATGCTGATGGATATCTGGAAGCATGAGGTGATCCTGGCAGCATTAGTGGTCAGTACCGGCTCATTGCTGCTGACGTCACTGCTGCGTCCGCGCATTATGCCGTCCGGGGAAATGAAACAGCGCGGGCCGCAGGTAAAATTTCGTGTTCTGCTGAAAGACAATGCGGTGGTCCGCTTTCTGCTGTGTGTGAGTCTGTTGCAGGGGGCGCATGCCGCCTATTACGGCTTCAGTGTGATTTACTGGCAGAAGGTGGGGTACTCTGATGCCGCGATCGGCTATCTCTGGTCGCTGGGCGTGGTGGCGGAAGTGATTGTCTTTACCTTCAGTAATAAGCTGTTTCGTCGCTGGAGTGCGGCCAATCTGTTACTGCTTTCCGGTATCTGCGGTATTCTGCGCTGGTCACTGATGGGGATGTCGGCGGTACTGCCGGTGCTGATTGCGGCGCAGATCCTGCACAGCGGCACCTATACCGTGTGTCATCTGGCGGCCATGCGTTTTATCGGTGCCCGCAAATCCACGGAAATCATTCCGTTACAGGCGGCGTATTCCGCACTGGCGATGGGCGGGGCGATTGCGGTGATGACGTTGGTGGCGGGGTATCTGTATGAGGATATCCACGGCGGTATATTTTATCTGATGGCACTGACGGTGCTTCCGGCACTGTTTCTGCGCCCGAAAGTCCGGCCGCAGACCCCGGAAAATGCATAATAAAAAAGGGTTATGACGAAAGTCATAACCCTTTTTCACATCTGGCGGAACAGAATCAGCGTTTCAGAGACTCAGTCAGCTCATCACGCAGTTCTGCCAGCAGTTCGCGGACCACACGCGGGCTGCCCGCAACGATGTTACCGCTGTCGATATAACGGTGGTTACCGGTGAAGTCAGTAACGATACCGCCCGCTTCACGGACCAGCAGTTCACCACCGAGGAAGTCCCACGGCTTCAGGCCGATTTCAAAGAAACCGTCCACACGGCCGGCAGCGAGATAAGCCAGATCCAGTGCGGCAGAGCCGGTACGGCGGAAGTCTGAGCAGCGGGTAAACAGTTTGCCGAGCATTTTGATATAGGTATCAGCGTGCTGTTTGGCTTTGAACGGGAAGCCGGTAGCCAGTACCGCGCCGTCGAGATCACGGGCAGTCGCACCGCGCAGACGGTAGCCGTTTAACTGTGCGCCCTGACCACGGACAGCAGAGAATAATTCGTTACGCATCGGATCGTAAACAACCGCCACTTCAGTGCGGCCTTTGATACGGAATGCGATAGATACCGCGAAGTGCGGGAGACGTTTGACGAAGTTGGTGGTGCCATCCAGGGGATCAATCACCCATTGCATATCATGTTCTTCACCGGGTAACTCACCGCACTCTTCGGAGATAATGGTGTGCTTCGGATAAGATTTGCGGATGATCTCGATAATCATCTGCTCGGCTTCGCGATCCACGTTGGTCACAAAGTCATTGGAACCTTTCTGAGTTGTCTCAACAGTGTCAGGCATTTCATAGTGTTTGGCAATCAGGTTGCCGGCCTTACGTGCAGCACGTATGGCGATGGTAAGCATCGGATGCATGGGGTTGTCCACCGGGATGTTAAAGAACGAAAATAAACGCGGCAGAGTATAACAGGTGATCGTCAATCTGACTATTCTTGTGTTAAGATATTGCGATAATTTCTCAAAGAAAGTGTGTTATGTCCGAAAATATCCGAATCGTCCTGGTTGAAACCTCACATACAGGCAATATGGGCTCCGCTGCGCGGGCTATGAAAACAATGGGGTTATCCAACCTTTATCTGGTCAATCCGCAGGTACAGCCGGACTCTCACGCCATCGCGCTGTCTGCCGGTGCCAGTGATGTTATCGGCAATGCAAAGATTGTCAGCACCCTGGATGAGGCGATTGCCGGTTGTGAACTGGTGATCGGCACCAGTGCCCGGTCACGCACACTGCCGTGGCCGATGGTTGAACCGCGTGAATGCGGGGAAAAAAGTGTTAAAATCGCACAGACCGCACCGGTCGCGATTATTTTCGGCCGTGAACGTGTCGGGCTGACCAACGATGAATTACAGAAGTGTAATTATCATCTTTATATCCCGACCAACCCGGAATACGGCTCGCTGAACCTGGCAATGGCGGTGCAGCTGGTCAGTTATGAGATCCGGATGGCATTTCTTGCCTCTCAGAATGAGAGCGAACCGGCAAATAATGATGAGGCAGATGAGGTACACTATCCGCCGGCGGATGATATGGAGCGGTTTTACACGCATCTGGAATCGGTTCTCAATGAATCCGGTTTTATCCGCAAAGCACACCCGGGTCAGATTATGAACCGTCTGCGCCGCTTATTTACCCGCGCGCATCCGGAAACACAGGAGCTGAATATCCTGCGTGGTATCCTGACTTCTGTTGAGAAATGGGCGAAAAAATAGTTGAGTAAATTACTGGGTTAAATAGTTGACTAAATTACTCAGGAATGACACAATTTCTTCACCATTTATCACGGGGATCCGGTTATGAGACTGACATCAAAAGGGCGCTATGCGGTAACCGCTATGCTCGACGTAGCGCTGCACTCCCATGAGGGGCCCGTACCACTGGCTGACATTTCTGAACGTCAGGGTATCTCCCTCTCTTATCTTGAGCAACTCTTCTCCCGTCTGCGTAAAAACGAGCTGGTTTCCAGCGTTCGCGGGCCGGGCGGCGGGTATCTTCTGGCACGCGGTGCCGGTGAGATTTTCATTGCTCAGGTCATCTCGGCCGTCGATGAATCCGTTGATGCGACCCGCTGTCAGGGAACTCAGGAAGGTTGTCAGGGCGGTGACCGCTGTCTGACACACGCGCTGTGGCGTGACCTGAGTGACCGTATTACTGATTTCTTAAGCAGTATCAGTCTGGAAGAGTTAGTAAATCATAAAGAAGTGATTGATGTTGCTGATCGCCAGGATGATAAACGTCGTGCACATAATCTGGCAATTAACGAAACGATTATCAATCTGCAAGCATAAGCAGAAACCTGCGTTAACAACGCAACCGTAGTTCATGGAGCAATTGAGCGATGAAATTACCGATTTATTTAGATTACTCAGCAACCACCCCGGTTGATCCGCGTGTTGCTGAAAAAATGATGCAATGCCTCACAATGGACGGCATCTTCGGCAACCCGGCGTCACGTTCCCACCGTTTTGGCTGGCAGGCCGAAGAGGCCGTCGATATTGCCCGTAACCAGATTGCTGATCTGGTCGGCGCTGACCCGCGTGAAATCGTGTTTACTTCCGGTGCCACCGAGTCTGATAACCTGGCAATTAAAGGTGCGGCCAAATTCTATGAGAAAAAAGGCAAGCACATTATTACCTGTAAAACTGAACATAAAGCGGTACTCGATACCTGCCGTCAGTTAGAGCGCGAAGGGTTTGAAGTAACCTATCTTGCGCCGCAGCGTAATGGCCTGATCGACCTGGCTGAACTCGAAGCTGCAATGCGTGAAGACACCATTTTAGTCTCAATCATGCATGTGAATAACGAAATCGGTGTGATTCAGGATATCGAAGCGATCGGTGAACTGTGCCGCAGCAAAGGGATTGTTTTCCATGTGGATGCCACCCAGAGCGTCGGTAAAGTGCCGGTTGATTTAAGCAAACTGAAAGTGGATCTGATGTCCTTCTCCGGCCATAAGATTTACGGCCCGATGGGTATCGGCGCACTGTATGTCCGCCGCAAACCGCGTATCCGCATTGAAGCGCAGATGCACGGCGGTGGTCACGAGCGCGGTATGCGTTCCGGTACACTGGCAGTCCATCAGATTGTCGGTATGGGTGAAGCTTACCGTATCGCCAAAGAAGAGATGGCAGCGGAAGCTGAGCGTCTGTCCGCACTGCGTATGCGTCTGTGGAACGGTATCAAAGATATCGAAGAAACCTATCTGAACGGTTGCCCGGAGCACTCCGCACCGAATATTCTTAACGTCAGTTTCAACTATGTTGAAGGTGAATCCCTGATGATGGCGCTGAAAGATCTCGCGGTATCATCCGGTTCTGCCTGTACGTCAGCCAGCCTGGAGCCGTCATATGTTCTGCGCGCCCTGGGTATGACCGACGAACTGGCGCACAGCTCAATCCGCTTCTCTCTGGGTCGTTTCACGACTGAGGAAGAGATTGACTATGCTATCAAACTTATCCATAACGCAATTGGCCGCCTGCGCGATCTTTCCCCGCTGTGGGAAATGCACAAGCAAGGTGTTGATATTAACAGTATTGAATGGTCACACCATTAATCAGACGGTTTCAGGAGTATAAACAATGGCTTATAGCGATAAAGTAATCGATCACTACGAAAACCCGCGCAACGTCGGCTCATTCGACAACGAAGACCCGACTGTCGGCAGCGGCATGGTGGGTGCACCGGCCTGTGGTGACGTAATGAAATTACAGATCAAAGTTGATGATAACGGCGTGATTGAAGACGCACGTTTCAAAACCTACGGCTGCGGCTCGGCGATTGCGTCAAGCTCACTGGTGACTGAGTGGATGAAAGGGAAGACCCTGGATGAAGCGGAAGCCATCAAAAATACCGCGATTGCGGAAGAACTGGAATTACCGCCGGTGAAAATTCACTGCTCGATTCTGGCTGAAGATGCGATCAAAGCAGCAATTGCGGATTACAAAAGTAAACGCCGGGGCAACTAATAGCCCGCCGCTGCCGGTGTGCAGCAGGTAAAACAATAAAATAATGGCGGATACTGATCCCATCGGTCATCCGCCATACTGGTTTATAGAGCGAGGTGTGTAATGTCCGTTTCTCTTACAGAAAGTGCGGCAAACCGGGTCACCAGTTTTCTGGCAAACCGCGGTAAAGGAGTAGGTCTGCGGTTAGGCGTGAGAACCTCCGGTTGCTCTGGTATGGCTTACGTACTTGAATTTGCCGATGTCATTAATGAAGATGATGTCGTCTTTGAAGATCACGGCGTAAAAGTGATCATCGACGGAAAAAGTATTGTGTATCTTGACGGCACGGAAGTGGATTTCGTGAAGGAAGGGTTAAACGAAGGGTTTAAATTCAATAACCCGAACGTCAACAGCGAATGCGGCTGCGGCGAGAGTTTTCACGTTTAACTGATCCATTTATCCGCGAAGAGAACACGATGAACTATTTTTCCCTGTTCAGCCTGCCTGTGCGTTATGACCTTGACACACAGGCACTTGCCGGTCGTTATCAGGATTTGCAGCGCCAGTATCACCCGGACAGATTTGCTGCCGGTGATGCGAAAGAACAAGCGCAGGCACTGACGATGGCCGCGACCATCAATGACGCCTACCAGTCCCTGAAACATCCCCTGAAACGTGCGGAATACATGCTGCTGTTACATGATATTGATATCAATAATGAACAGCACACAATGCATGATACTGCATTTCTGATGGAGCAGCTGGAGCTGCGCGAAGCCCTCGATATCATCGAACAGAAACAGGACAGTGATGCACTGGCCTGTTTTGCTGCCACTATCACTAAAATGACAAAAACCCGGATGGCAGAGATGATTCGTCAGCTGGATGACGAAGACTGGACCGCTGCTGCGGACAGCGTGCGTAAATTACGATTTTTGAGTAAACTGACGCAACAAATTGAAAATCTTGAAGAACGTTTGCTCGACAGTTTCTAGGGGAAAAATATGGCACTGTTACAAATCAGCGAACCGGGACAGGCTCCCGCCCCGCATCAGCGCCGCCTTGCCGCGGGTATTGATTTAGGCACCACCCATTCACTGGTCGCCACTGTGCGCAGTGGTGAAACCGATGTGCTGCCCGATCACGAAGGGCGTTATTTACTGCCTTCTGTCGTGCAGTACAGCACGGATAACCGCCTGGTCGGCTGGGATGCCCGTGCAAATGCGGCTGCCGATCCTCAGAATACCATTATCTCTGTCAAACGTATGATGGGGCGCTCGCTGACCGACATCACTGAGCGCTATCCTGATCTGCCGTATCAGTTACAGGCGGGTGAAAACGGCCTGCCAATCATCCGCACTGCAGCCGGATTAACGGATCCTGTCCGTGTCTCGGCGGATATTCTGTCAGTGCTGGCACAGCGCGCGCAGGAAACTCTCGGCGGTGAGCTGGATGGCGTGGTGATCACCGTTCCCGCTTATTTCGATGACGCGCAGCGTCAGGGAACCAAAGATGCCGCCCGCCTTGCCGGGTTACACGTGTTACGTCTGCTGAATGAGCCGACAGCGGCGGCAATCGCCTACGGGCTGGATTCCGGTCAGGAAGGGGTGATTGCGGTTTATGACCTCGGCGGCGGTACGTTTGATATCTCTGTGCTGCGTCTGAGCCGAGGTGTGTTTGAAGTGCTGGCCACCGGCGGCGATACCGCGCTTGGCGGTGATGATTTCGATAACCTGATTGCTGACTGGATTTATGAGCAGCGCGGCATTCAGTCACAGGGGCATTCGCAACACCGTGAAGTATTAAATGCGGCGGCGGAAGCCAAAATCGCACTGTCTGATGCCGCACAAACCACCATCTCTCTGGATGGCTGGCAGGGTGTGCTGACCCGTGAGACTTTTGAGGAACTCATTCGTCCGCTGGTCAGAAAAACCCTGATGACCTGCCGCCGGGCCCTGAAAGATGCGGGAACGGATCAGGATGAAGTCCGCGAAGTGGTGATGGTCGGCGGATCAACCCGCGTGCCGCTGGTGCGTGAGCTGGTCGGTGAGTTCTTCAGCAAAGAGCCGCTGACCTCGATTGACCCGGACAAAGTGGTTGCTATCGGTGCCGCGATTCAGGCAGATATTCTGGCCGGTAACAAACCGGACAGCGACATGCTGCTGCTGGATGTGATCCCGCTTTCGCTGGGGCTGGAAACTATGGGCGGCCTGGTGGAAAAAGTCATTCCGCGCAACACCACCATTCCGGCAGCCCGTGCCCAGGAATTTACCACCTTTAAAGACGGCCAGACCGCCATGACCATTCATGTGCTGCAGGGCGAGCGGGAAATGGTCAGCGACTGCCGTTCCCTGGCACGTTTTACCCTGCGCGGCATCCCGCCGATGGCCGCCGGTAATGCCCATATCCGTGTCACCTTCCAGGTGGATGCGGACGGGCTGCTGAGTGTCAGTGCACTGGAGAAATCCACCGGTGTGCAGGCCTCAGTCCAGATCAAACCGTCTTACGGCCTGAGCGATACTGATATCGCCGGGATGATCAAAGATTCACTCGAAAACGCAGAAAACGATTTATCCACCCGCCGTCTGGCGGAACAAAAAGTGGAAGCTGCCCGCCTGCTGGAGAGCCTGACTCAGGCGCTTTCAGAGGATGGCAATTTACTGAGCGACGACGAAAATGCCGCTATTGATGCGGCAGTCGGTGTACTTATTGAGAGCGTTGAAGGCGACTCACCAGCCGCCATTGAAAACGCAATTAAACAACTGGACAAGCAAACACAGGTATTCGCGGCGCGCCGGATGGACAATTCTGTCCGCAAGGCACTCGCGGGCCACTCTGTGGATGAGATATAACGGGAAGATTATGCCTAAGATTGTTTTTTTACCGCATGAGTCATTATGCCCTGAAGGTGCGGTATACGACGCAAATGAAGGTGAGTCAATTCTGGATGTTGCCCTGCGTAACGGTATCGAAATTGAACATGCCTGTGAGAAATCATGTGCCTGCACAACCTGTCACTGTATCGTCCGTGAAGGGTTTGACTCCCTCGGCGAGAGCAGTGAGCTGGAAGATGACATGCTGGACAAAGCCTGGGGACTCGAGCCGGAAAGCCGTCTGAGCTGCCAGGCGAAAGTCGCGGATGAAGACCTGGTGGTGGAAATTCCGAAATACACCATCAACCACGCGCGTGAGCACTGATAAAGGAGCCTGAAATGGGACTGAAATGGCAGGACAGCCGTGAAATCGGCGAAGCTCTGTATGATCTGTACCCGGACACAGATCCGAAAACCGTGCGTTTCACCGATATGCATCAGTGGATCTGCGAACTGGAAGAATTTGACGATGCCCCTGAAAAATCTAACGAAAAAGTATTAGAAGCAATTTTGTTAGTCTGGCTCGACGAATTTGAATGATGTCTTTTGTTACGCGCATCAGGCCGCACAATTGTGTTAGCGTGCGGTCTCTGATGCGCGTATGCTGTTACCGCCTCCTGTGCAGACCGGCACGCCGTGCATTCCTCAAATAAAATCTGACTGTTAAGGCAGTCTAAAAGTCAAAAGAGAGAACGAAATGACGCAACTCATCATGCCTGTAACCTTATCGTATGAACCTGCTTCTCCGGCGTGGGGAGAGAAAGCCCTGGTCAGCGCGACTGACAAAGGAATGACCGTTCATTTAAGCCGTAAAGGGATGCTGTGCGCCGTGCAGAGCGCGGGCCGCAAAATCGATGGTCAGGGCATCCGCAATGTGGTGCTGAGCGGCAGTAACTGGGATCTGGAAACCAGCTGGGCATTCTGGCAGGGCTTCCGTGGTCCGAAAGGCGCGCGCTCTATTGAATGGCCGGAATTGCCGGAAGCGGATAAAACCGAACTGGAACACCGCATCCGCATCATTGACTGGGTACGTGATGTTATCAACACTCCTGCGGAAGAGCAGAGCCCGGAACAACTGGCACAGCGTGCGATTGATCTGCTGTGCGGTGTTTCCTGTGATTCTGTCGGCTACCGTATCATTAAAGGTGATGACCTGCGTGAGCAGGGTTATATGGGTATCCACACTGTCGGCCGCGGCTCTGTACGCCCGCCGGTACTGCTGGCGCTGGATTACAATCCGGGCAAACAGGAAAATGCGCCGGTGTTCGCCAGCCTGGTCGGTAAAGGGATCACCTTTGACTCCGGCGGCTACAGCCTGAAACCAACGTCCTCCATGGACTCCATGAAATCCGATATGGGCGGCGCAGCCACCCTGACCGGCGCACTGGCAATGGCTATCAGCCGCGGCCTGCAAAAGCGTGTCAAACTGTACCTGTGCATCGCGGATAACCTGGTGAGCGGCAATGCCTTCAAACTGGGTGATATTATACGTTACAGCAACGGTAAATCCGTTGAAATCATGAATACCGATGCGGAAGGGCGTCTGGTGCTGGCGGATGGTCTGATTGAAGCGGACAAAGATAACGCCGGGTTTATCATTGATGCAGCGACCCTGACCGGGGCGGCGAAAACTGCCGTCGGTAACGACTATCACTCTGTGATGAGCTTCGATGATGCGCTGTACAATGAACTGATGTCAGCCGCTGATCAGGAAAAAGAGATGTTCTGGCGCCTGCCGCTGGCAGAATTCCACCGCCGTCAGATGCCGTCCTCCTTTGCGGATCTGAGCAACACCGGGGCACCGAATACTGCCGGGGCAAGTACCGCTGCGGCATTCCTGTCTCATTTTGTGGAAGATTACCGTAAAAACTGGCTGCACATTGACTGCTCAGCCACTTACCGCAAAGCACCGTCAGACTTATGGTCTGCGGGGGCAACCGGATACGGTGTGCGCACTGTGGCGGCACTGCTGCTGAAAAAAGCCGGACAGTAACCGGGCATTGCCCTGCTGATTCTGCTGTAAAACGGTCACATAAACATGTGGCCGTTTTTCTGTGATATTTAAGAAGACAGATGCTGAAATAAGGAGTTCTGTAATGGCGGATATACTCCCGGTGCAGGAAGTGATGATTGAACAGGGCAGCGCACTGCTGCTCAGCGTACCGGAAAACAAACCGGACGCGGTGCTGGATGCGCTGACCGGCGTGTTTAAACAGCACAAACCGGTGCGCCGTGCATTTTGGGTAATGGCAGCCGAAAAAAACAATACTGTCCCGGATGAACCGGTGCTGCTGATTGTGCTGGAGCTGAGTGAAGAGCAGGAAGTGGATACCGTGATCCGTCAGGCGGCTGAGGCTGCGATGGAGCACCTTGCTGACGGGGAGCATATTGATTTTTGTCTGTTAAATCCGGATGAAAATGACGGGCTGACGCACTTCCTGACACAGCACACTCAGGCATTCTATCAGCGCCGTCTCGGTGGCTGGCTGCGTAACGCCATTCCGGTAACAGAAGCGTAACAATAATTTATCCGGATGGTGAATATGTGTAGTGCATATATTCAGAATAATGCACTATACGCTTGTTTAGGCTTTGTTTACACTTCGTGAAATAATACCGAACAAGTGCCCGTTTTCCGGGCTCACCAGAAAGGATTGATTATGCGTTCTCCGATTGCAGGACAGGGTCCCGGCAAAAAACGCTGCATTGCAGTGCTTCTTGCATCAGCGCTGGCGCTCATGGGTTGTGATGACACCGGCAGTAAAACCACGGCGGCGGGCAGCAATGACAGCGCGCCGGCCAATAATAATAAAGAAAACTCGTCTTCTTCATCTGCTTCCTCTCCGTCTGCGAAAAAAACACAGGATGCCGCATCACTGGCAGAGCTGAGTAAGCGCTACGCCGGAAAAGATGTGACTATCATCGACGCCTCTGAGATTCAGCTCGACGGCGCAAATGCGATGGTGGTGACCTTCTCTGTTCCGCTGGATCCGAACCAGGATTTCAGTCAGTTTGCCCGTCTGGTGGACGTGAAAAACGGCAAGCTGGAAGGTGCCTGGGAGCTGTCGGATAACCTGATGGAACTGCGCATGCGCCATCTGCCGCCGTCACGGGAATTGCAGCTGAGTATCGATCGCGGCGTGCGCGGTATCAATGAGCGCACACTGGTTAATGGTTATGACTTAAAACTGACCACTGCGGATGTGGTACCGAGTGTCGGTTTTGCCAGCCGCGGCTCGCTGTTCCCGGCTGATGTCCTGCAGGGACTGCCGGTATTCGCGCTGAACGTGGACAGTATTGATGTCAATTTTTACCGCATCAAACCGGATTCCCTGGCGTCTTTCCTCGCCAGCTGGCAGTACGGCAACAATCTCCAGTACTGGAATTCTGATGACCTGCTGAATAATACCGATCTGGTCTATACCGGGCGTTTTGATCTCAATCCGCAGAAAAACACCCGTGAAAATATGCAGATCCCGCTGAAGGATATCAAGCCGTTACAGGAAGAGGGCGTGTATCTGGCGGTGATGCAGCAGGCCGGGCGTTACAGCTACACCATGCCGGCCACACTCTTTACCCTGAGTGATATCGGCGTTTCCATGCACAGCTATCTTAATGAGCTGGATGTATTTACTCAGTCGCTGGCGAAAGGCAGTGCACTGAAAGGCGTGGAAATCCGTCTGCTCGACAGCAAAGGTCAGCTTCTGGGCAAAGCAGAAACCGACAGCAGCGGTCATGCAAAACTGGATCGCGGGGCGGATGCCGCGCTGTTACTGGCGATTAACAACGGCCAGACCAGTATGATCGACCTGAAAAACCCGGCGCTTGACCTGGCAGAGTTTGATATCGCCGGTCCGCAGGGCTATGCAAAACAATTCTTCGTTTTTGGTCCGCGTGATCTGTACCGTCCGGGGGAAACTCTGGTAATTAACGGTCTGCTGCGTGACGGTGACGGCCATCCGGTCAAAGATCAGCCGGTCAAAGTGGATGTGCTGAAAAACGACGGTCAGGTGGCCTCCACCTTCGTCTGGCAGCCGGAAAACGGCCTTTATCAGTATCAGTATGCGATTCCGGAAAATATTGAAACCGGTAAGCTGACGCTGCGTTTTGATCTCGGGGATAACACGCCGCGCTTCTACAGCGTCAATGTGGAAGATTTCATGCCTGAGCGCATGGCGATGGAAATCAAAACCGACAAACAGCCGATCACCACACAGCAATCTGCTGATTTTGAAATTGAAGGCCATTATCTCTATGGAGCGCCTGCTGCCGGTAATCAGCTGACCGGGCAGCTGTTTATGCGTCCGGATCGTGAGGCATCCGCCAAATTGCCGGGCTTTGAATTCGGTGATATTCAGGAAGAGAGCCTGACCCGCACCCTGGATGAGTTCGACGAAACCATGGATGACGGCGGCGAACTGGCTTTCACTATCAGTAATGATTACTGGAAAGAGGTGAAATCGCCGTTTAAATTAATCCTCCAGGCAAGCCTGATGGAAACCGGCGGCCGTCCGGTGACCCGCCGTGCGGATGTCGCGGTATGGCCAGCCGCGAAAATGGCCGGTATTCGTCCGGTCTTCGCCAAAAAAGAGGTTTACGACTACCGCACTGACAAATATGTGTCGCAGTACAGCATGGATGAAGATTCACTGGCTGAATTCGAAATTGTCTATACCGACCGTCAGGGTAATAAGTTAAAAGCGGATGATCTGAATGCGCGTCTGATTTATGAGCGCCGCGACTATTACTGGCGCTGGTCCGACTCCGAAGGCTGGTCATCCGGTTATGATCAGAAAGACCTCGTGATGTCTGATGACAAAATCAGTATTGCCAAAGACGGCACCGCAAAAGTGACCGTCCCGGTCTCCTGGGGTGCATACCGCCTGGAAGTGGTGGATCCGTCCACCGGGCTGACCAGCAGCGTGCGTTTCTGGGCTGGGTACTCCTGGCAGGATAACACCGGCGGTACCGGTGCGGTTCGCCCGGATCAGGTGAAACTGAAACTGGATAAACCAAATTATCACGCCGGTGATAAAGTTAAACTGAATGTGACCGCACCGCAGGCCGGTAAAGGCTATGTGCTTCTGGAATCCAGTGACGGCCCGCTGTGGTGGCAGGAAGTCGATGTTCCTGAAGGCGGCACCGATGTGGAAGTCCCGCTGAACAAAGAGTGGACACGCCACGACCTGTACGCGACTGCGGTGGTTGTCCGTCCGGGGGACAGCTCCCGTCAGGCGACCGTCAAACGCGCGGTCGGCATTCTGCATATCCCGATGGCCGATCCGGCCCGTAAGATTGATGTGACACTGGATACGCCGGCCCGCATCCGTCCGAATCAGGATCTGACCGTTAAAATCAAAGCGAAAGCACAGGACGGCAAAGCGGCACCGGAAAAAGTGAATGTGCTGATTTCCGCTGTGGACACCGGTGTGCTCAATATCACCGACTATAAAACGCCGGATCCGTATGACGCCTTCTTCGGCCGCAAACGCTACAGCGTGGACCAGTATGATGTCTATGGCCAGCTGATTGAGGGCAGTGGTCGTCTCGGCACACTGCGGTTTGGTGGTGACGGCGGCGATGATCTCGATCGCGGCGGCCTGAAACCGCTGACTGAAGTGCAGATTATCGCGCAGCAGGCGGCACCGGTGGAACTGAATGCGCAGGGTGAAGGTACGGTTACTCTGCCGATTCCGGATTTCAACGGCGAGCTGCGCCTGATGGCTCAGGCCTGGACGGACGAAGATTTCGGCCATGCGCAGAATAAAGTGATTGTTGCCGCACCGGTGATCAGTCAGATGGCACTGCCGCGCTTTATGGCCGGCGGTGACCGTTCACAGCTGACGCTGGATCTGACCAACCTGACCGATGAAACACAGAATCTGACCGTGAATTTCAGTGCGGACGGCATGGTGCATCTCAAAGGGGCGGCAGAGAAAGAAGTCACCCTGGCGAAAGGCCAGCGCACCTCCGTGAATGTTCCGGTTGAAGCGGCAAACGGCTTTGGTCAGGGCGAGGTGTTTATGACGGTCAAAGGGCTGAAACTGCCTGATGAAAGCAGCAACACCTATAAAAACAGCTGGAAAATCGGCGTGCGTCCGGCATACCCGGCTGAAACCGTTTCTTACTCGATGTCACTCGGCAATGGCGGAGAATGGGCGTTACCGGCTGACCAGATCGGTTATCTGGATGCGAATACTGTGTCCGGTGAAATGACGCTGACCAGCCGTCCGCCGCTGGATATCTCGCGTTATATCCGCGAACTCTATGCCTATCCGTACGGCTGTCTGGAGCAGACGGTGAGCGGGCTGTATCCGTCCCTGTACTCCTCTGAGGCTGAGCTGAAGAAACTGGGCATCAAAACCCAGACTGACGCCGGACGCCGCCAGGCGGTGATGACCGGTATTCCGCATCTGCTCGGCATGCAGCGCAGTGACGGCAGCTTCTCCCTGTGGGATAACAGCGGCGCGGAAGAGCCGTGGCTGACTGCATACGCGACAGACTTCCTGTTCCGTGCCGGACAGCGCGGGTTTGATGTCCCGGCGGATGCCCTGAGCAACGCCAATAACCGCCTGCTGCGTTATCTGCAGGATCGCTCGGTGATCAGCAGCAACTATTACGGCAACAGCGACCAGATGCGCTTTGCGGTACAGGCGTATGCCGGTTATGTGCTGGCACAGCAGCAGAAAGCACCGCTCGGCGCACTGCGTCAGGTCTATCAGCGCCGTGATGATGCCGCAAGCGGATTGGCACTGGTACAGCTGGGTATCGCCCTGAAGAAAATGGGGGATGCGGATCGCGGTAACGAAGCCATCCGTCTGGGTGTGATGAAGAACCGTGACAGCGTCTACACCGGCGATTACGGCAGCACCATCCGTGATGATGCGATGATTATTGCCCTGCTGAGTGAGGCGGATTCCAATGCGGATCAGCGTTACGGCAAGTTGCAGGCACTCTCTGCGGAGATACAGAATAACCGTTACTTCTCCACTCAGGAGAGCAACGCCCTGTATCTGGCAGGCCGTCAGTACATTAATCAGAGCGAAAAACCGTGGTCTGCCCTGATCAACGGACAGGCCCCGGCGGTCAGCCGTGACAGCGCATTGCGTGAAACCCTCACTGCGGCACAACTGAACAACGGCATCAGTGTCGCAAACCGGGGTGATGCGGAGCTGTTCGGTCGTGTGAATATCACCGGCTATCCGTTACAGGCACCGCATCCGTCATCCGAAGTGCTGAAGATCAAGCGGACGTATATGGATCTGAACGGTAATCCGATCAGTATTGACCGTCTGAGCAGTGGTGACCTGGTGGCAGTCCGTCTGGATATTCAGGCTGACCGCAACGTGCCGGATGCGCTGGTGGTGGATCTGTTACCGGCCGGTCTGGAGCTGGAAAACCAGAACCTGGCGGCAGCCAGTGCAAGTCTGGCGGACAGTGCGCCGAACCTGGCTGAAGCTATCCGGGATATGCAGCAGGCCAATATCCGTCATACCGAGTACCGTGATGATCGGTTTGTCTCCCAGGTGGCGGTGGAAGAGTACCGTCCGGTGACGCTGGTCTATCTGGCCCGCGCGGTTACACCGGGTAAATACAGTGTTCCTGCACCGCAGGTGGAATCGATGTATATTCCGTCCTGGCGTGCCACCGGTGTGACACCGGCGACACTGGAAGTGGTTCGTTAACAGCACCGTTTGTTGTCCGCAGCCTCCGGGCTGCGGCAGCAAAATATGTTTTATGCCCTTATAGTCTGTTATAAGGGCATTTTTATCTTAAGAATTCTGATAATGCGGTTTGATACATGAAAGTGTGGTTTAAACGTCTCGCGCTGACCGGCCTGATAACAATTGTTCTGACACCGCCGCTGCTCTGGCTGGCCGATAAAATCTGGCCTTTACCGCTGGATGAGGTGGTGATGGCGCGTACGGTTACGGCTGAGGACGGGTCACCGCTGTGGCGTTTCGCTGACAGTAACGGCGTGTGGCGCTACCCGGTCACACTGAAGGATGTATCACCGGAATTTATTGAAGCGCTTCTGACATACGAAGATCGCTATTTCTATCAGCACCCGGGCATCAACCCGGTGGCTATCGGCCGCGCGGCGTTGCAGGATCTGACCTCCGGACGTATTGTCTCCGGCGGCAGCACGCTCTCCATGCAGGTCGCCCGTCTGCTCGATCCCCATGACCGCACGCTGACCGGCAAACTGAAACAGGTTTTCCGCACCATTCAGCTGGAGTGGCACTATTCCAAAGATGAGATTCTGGAGATGTATCTTAACCGCGCCCCGTACGGCGGCACGGTAGAAGGTATTGGTGCGGCGAGCTGGATGTATCTCGGCAAACCACCGTCGGAACTGACCGCCGGAGAAGCGGCATTGCTGGCGGTCCTGCCGCAGGCACCGAGCCGTCTGCGGCCGGATCGTTATCCGCAGCGTGCGGAAGCGGCCCGTAATAAGGTGCTCGACCGGCTGGCCGAATTTGAGGTATGGCCGCAGTCAAAAGTGAATGATTTAAAGCAGGAGAGTATCTGGCTGGCACCGCGCCAGGTGCCGCATTCCGCGCCGCTGCTGGCACGGCGTGTGGCGCAGGGGGTGAAAGACCCGGTGATCCGCACCACCATCAATCCGGCCATTCAGCGCCAGCTGGAGGAGATGGCCCGCAACCGCAAATATCAGCTGCCGGAAAAAACCTCGCTCGGCATTATGGTGGTGGATAACCGCGATATGAGTGTGAAGGGCTATGTCGGCTCTATCGATTTCTCCGATGATACCCGTTTCGGGCATGTGGATGTGAACAGCGCCTGGCGTTCACCGGGCTCCACACTGAAACCGTTTTTATATGCCCTGGCGATGGATGAGGGGCTGATCCACAGCGAATCCCTGCTGCAGGATGTGCCGCGCCGCTTTAATGATTACCGGCCGGGTAACTTTGATACCGGATTCAGCGGGCCGGTGAGTGTCAGTGAGGCACTGCGCCGTTCTCTGAATCTGCCGGTGGTTCAGTTGCTGGATGTTTATGGTCCGAAACGGTTCAGTGCCAAACTGCGCAATGTCGGCCTGGAATTGCGTTTTCCGCTCGGCAGTGATCCGAACCTGTCGCTGATCCTGGGCGGTACCGGGGCGCGGATGGATCAGCTGATTGCGGCCTACAGCGCGTTTGCCCGTCAGGGTAAAGTGGCACCGGTGCGTTTTCGTCCGGAAGATCCGCTGGCAGAGCGGCAGCTGATATCCCCGGGCGCGGCGTGGATCACGCGCCGGGTGATGGCCGGAGAGACACGGCCGCTGGCAGATGACCGGCTGGCGCAGGATGTGCCGCTGGCGTGGAAAACCGGCACCAGTTACGGCTACCGTGATGCCTGGGCGCTGGGGGTGAATAACCGCTACACCATCGGGGTGTGGGTCGGTCGTCCTGATGGCACGCCGGTGGCCGGGCAGGCCGGGTTTGCAACCGCGATCCCGATCCTGTATCAGGTGGACAGCTATCTGCGGGCACGCGGCGGTAAAAAATTGCCGGACCCGAAACCTATCAGTGTCAGCAGTAAGATGATTTGCTGGCCGTCAGGGCTGGCGGCGGATAAGCAGGATCCGAACTGCCGCCAGCAGCGGATAGCGCTGGTGCTGGACAATACTGTGCCGCCGACACTGCCGTCCGCAGGGCAGGAAAGCCTGTCCGGCACCAATGCGGTAATCTGGGTGAACGGGCAGGGGGAGCGGGTGTCGCCGGATTGTCCGGATGCACAGGAGAAAACCGTGGCGCTGTGGCCGATTGCGCTGGAGAGCTGGCTGCCGCCGGGTGAACGCCGCAGCCACCGTCTGCCGCCGGTGAGTAAAACCTGTCCGCCGTTGCGGGTGGAAGCGGCTCCGCTGCTGATTTCCGGGATCCGCGAAGGGGATGTGCTGCGCCGTCTGCCGCTGGCGAAAACCCTCGATCTGCGGGTGGTGACGCAGGGCGGAGAGGGCACTCAGTGGTGGTTTCTTAACGGCGACCAGGCGGGCAGTACTGAGTCCGGTGAGCCGCTGTTGCTGACGCTGGACACCCCGGGGCGTTATCAGCTGACGGTGCTGGATCTCAGCGGCCAGGTCAGTTCAGTCAGTTTTACCCTGAAATAGCAGAAACGGCGGGAACCGCAGCGGAAAAAGTGTGATACAGACGGAAAATCTGTGATCTGTTATGCGGAATACTTTGCAAAAATGTTGCGTAACTGTAGGAAAAACAGAGGTGAGCCCGTATAATCACCGCCTTACCACAAGGTGTGGACCGGTCTGCCGTCAGCCGCAAATAACAATGACAACAGCGCACATGCGCACAATGAGGTCAATTCATGTCTGTACAACGCACATTTTCTATCATTAAGCCAAACGCCGTAAAGAAAAATGCTATCGGGGCCATTTATCACCGTTTTGAAAGCGCCGGTTTCCGTATTATCGCCGCCAAAATGCTGCACCTGACCCGCGAACAGGCGGAAGGATTCTACGCTGAGCACAAAGGCCGCCCGTTCTTTGATGGTCTGGTGGAATTTATGACATCCGGCCCGATTATGGTACAGGTACTGGAAGGGGAAAATGCGGTGCAGCGTCACCGTGATCTGATGGGCGCCACCAATCCGGATAACGCCCTGGCCGGTACACTCCGCGCAGATTACGCCGACAGTTTCACTGAAAACGCCGTACACGGCTCTGATGCGGAAGAATCCGCGGCCCGTGAAATTGCCTATTTCTTCACTGAAGATGAAATCTGCCCGCGCTGATAACACAAAGCAGGAAAAAACCTGTGTTATTCTGCTTTATCAGTGAATTCAGTCTCAAAAGCCCGGTAATCCGGGCTTTTGCTTTTTTACCGGACAACAAGGACTGAGATATTGGCGTAGTGGATCAGTGCGGACGCGGTGGAGCCCAGGAAACGGCTTTTCATGGTCGGGTTTTTGGAACCGATAACAATCAGGTCGGCTTTAATTCTTTCTGCATTATCAAGAATGGCCTCTGCCGCACTTCCGATAAGTACACCGGTGGAAATCTGTTCTTTCTGTACAGCAAATTTTTCGGTGGCGGCATCCAGTTTTTCAAGCAGAGCTTTGATGCGCTGGTCTTCTGACTTGGCATTTTCGGTCATCACAGGGAATGTCAGACCATAGTCAAAAAGCTGTTCAGACGGAAGAATTACCGTAACGAAATGAAATTTCACGTTTTTATCTTTGGCATAGTCGTTAATCTCAGTAATGACGTTCTGAGATAACGCACCGGCATTCAGATCGATCGGAACCAGTATAATTTTATGCATAACAACTCCTTTATTTCAGATTAAATGACCTGTAAAAGATGAGTGTTAATATTATTAATATCTGAAAAAATGATTTAAACAAGTACTATTATCCAATAAATCGATTTACATTTACGTGTTTTAATTTGCCATATCACCATTAATGTTTGTACAATGCCGCGCCCCGTTATGATACGGGGCTTTTATATTTCCGCCGTATCCGTGACGCAGTCCGTTTCAGCGGCTATCCTTATTCCTGTATCTGTGATGCGCGCCGCGTGTCACCGCCGAAAGTGTAATAACGAGGCAATGTTAACAATGTCAGAACTGACCACTCAAGACGCCTGTGTAACAGGCTCCGCACCGATTGCTCCTGAAAAAATCAACGGAAAAATTAATTTACTCGACCTGACCCGCAAAGAAATGCGCCAGTTTTTCGCCGATATGGGTGAGAAACCTTTCCGTGCTGATCAGGTGATGAAATGGATTTATCACTATTGCTATGATGATTTCGATCTGATGACCGATATCAACAAAGTGCTGCGCACCAAACTGAAAGCGGTGGCGGAAATCCGGGCCCCGGAAGTGTCAGAAGAACAGCGCTCTGCGGACGGCACCATCAAGTGGGCTATCCGTGTCGGCGACCAGGAAGTGGAAACCGTCTATATCCCGGAAGATGACCGCGCGACTCTGTGTGTCTCTTCCCAGGTCGGTTGTGCGCTGGAATGTAAATTCTGCTCAACCGCGCAGCAGGGCTTTAACCGCAACCTGCGTGTATCAGAAATTATCGGCCAGGTCTGGCGTGCCGCGAAAATCATCGGCTCCCTGAAATCCAGCGGCCGCCGTCCTATCACCAACGTGGTGATGATGGGGATGGGTGAACCGCTGCTGAACCTGACCCATGTTGTCCCGGCGATGGAAATCATGCTGGATGACTTCGGTTTCGGGCTCTCCAAACGCCGCGTGACGATCTCCACCTCCGGTGTGGTTCCGGCACTGGATAAACTCGGCGATATGATTGATGTGGCGCTCGCTATTTCCCTGCACGCACCGACGGATGATGTGCGTGATGAAATCGTGCCGATCAACAAAAAATATAACATTGAGACATTCCTGGCATCTGTGCGCCGTTATCTCGGAAAATCCAATGCGAACGGCGGTCGTGTGACTGTGGAATATGTCATGCTGGATCATATCAATGACAGTACTGATCAGGCGCATCAGCTGGCGGCCTGTCTGAAAGACACGCCGAGCAAAATCAACCTGATCCCGTGGAACCCGTTCCCGGGCGCCCCTTACGGGCGCAGCTCAAACAGCCGGATTGACCGTTTTGCCAAGGTACTGATGGAATACGGATTCACCACCATTGTCCGCAAAACACGCGGTGATGATATTGACGCTGCCTGCGGACAGCTGGCCGGTGATGTTATCGACCGGACCAAACGGACACTGAAAAAACGCATGGCCGGTGAACCAATCTCTGTCAAAGCAGTCTGACAGTAATATTAAGTAACACTCCCCGGTGACTGTTTACGTTAATATACCTGCCTTACAGACAAGGAGGCAGTATGATAAGGACGTATTCCCCGGGATTAATTGCAGTAATGCTGCTGGCAGGATGCCGGACAGCACCCGTGACACAGACCGTACCGGCTGCGACCGGTACCCGTCTTGCACTGGGTGAGGCTTATCTTCAGGCCGGCCGGTATGATGCCGCACGGTATCATTTTGACCGGGTACTGAAAGCACAGCCGCAGCATACCGGTGCGCTGACAGGTGCGGCGCTGAGTGCAAAATGCGATCAGCAGCCTGAAATTGCGGAAAAATACCTGAATTTAGCCGTGAATTCCCCGTCAGGCAGTGATAGTGTGGTACAGTACATTTTGGCTTATGAGTGTCCGCCGGATAACAGTCTGTAAAACAATATAAAAGTGATGTTGTTTTCAGGATTATTTTTATCATTACGGGTGGCATGCAGTATGCCGGAATACGGAACTTCGGTGCGCGGAAGGGCAGATCTCCGCGCTTTCTCGTAACCAGAACTGTTTGTGTCCTGAAACTCATGAATAACTCTCAATCTCAAGATAATCTCCAACTCACTCTTGGCCAATTCTTAACACAACGTCGGGAACAACTTCAGTTATCACGGGAAACAGTCGCCGACAGACTTTGTCTTAAACTGACTACAGTGCGTGAAATCGAAGAAGATGCACTGAAAGAAGGCAACCCGACCTTTATCCGCGGTTATGTCCGTACGTATGCCAAGCTGTTGCAGATCCCTGAATCTGCGATCATGCCTTATCTTGATAAAATCGCCCCCGCTCAGATGACCAAAGTCCAGCCGATGAAAAGTGTGACTATCGGCCGCCAGCGTAAAAAACGCGAAGGCTGGCTGATGAAGTTCACCTGGCTGGTACTGCTGGTGGTTCTGGCGCTGGTTGGCGTGTGGTGGTGGCAGCAGTATCAGGCACAACAGGCTGATATTGCTTCACTGGCACAACAGAATGATGTCACCGTGAATGCTCCGGCAGATGTTCCGGGTACCGATCCGGCAGACAGCACCGCACCACAGACACTGAATGCCCCTGCCGGAACGCCGGACACCGCTCCGGCCGGTAATACCAATACCGCTGCACTGGAATTATCGGCAGCCACCCCGCAGGATCAGGAAATTGACAGCAGCAAGATTGTGCCGCTGCCGGGCAGTGACCGCGTACCGGCGGTTGTTAACCGTGCCGTAGACAGTGAAGGCGGCACGCTGCCGACCACCACACAGACACAGGATGGTCTGGTTCTGACCTTTAAAAACACCTGCTGGCTGGAAGTGACAGATAACAAAGGTACAAAAATTTTCAGCGGCACCAAACAGAAAGGGGATACCCTGGAATTTGCGGGCGCAGAACCTTACCGTCTGAAAATCGGCGCACCGGCTGCCGTGGATGTGCAGTTCAAAGGTCAGAGTGTTGACCTGAGTCATTTTGTTAAGGCAAACCGGGTGGCAAACCTGAGTGTGCCGAAAGCCGGTGAATAATTGGTTTATAAATTAAATCTTTACTACACAATAAACACAGCAATGATTAAGGACACAAGGATGTTCCGGAGAAAGACTTATGCATAATGAATCCCCGATAAAAAGACGCAAATCCACCCGAATTTACGTGGGAAATGTGCCGGTCGGTGATGGTGCACCAATCGCCGTACAATCAATGACAAACACCCGGACAACGGATGTTGAGGCGACCGTCAGACAAATTAAATCCCTGGAACGCGTCGGCGTGGATATTGTCCGCGTGTCAGTACCGACCATGGATGCGGCGGAAGCATTTAAACTGATTAAACAGCAGGTCTCTGTACCGCTGGTGGCGGATATTCACTTTGACTACCGCATTGCGCTGAAAGTGGCGGAATACGGCGTGGATTGTCTGCGTATCAACCCGGGCAATATCGGCAGCGAGGAGCGTATCCGTCAGGTGGTGGATTGCGCCCGTCATTATAATATCCCTATCCGTATCGGGGTTAACGGTGGTTCACTGGAAAAAGATATCCAGGAAAAATACGGCGAACCGACGCCGGAAGCACTGGTGGAATCTGCCATGCGTCATGTGGACATTCTCGATCGCCTGAATTTTGACCAGTTCAAAGTCAGTGTAAAAGCGTCTGATGTGTTCCTGGCGGTCGGTGCTTACCGTCTGCTGGCACAGAAAATTGATCAGCCGCTGCACCTGGGTATTACCGAAGCGGGCGGCGCACGAGCCGGTTCCGTGAAATCCGCTATCGGATTAGGTATGCTGCTGTCGGAAGGTATCGGTGATACGCTGCGTATCTCACTGGCAGCGGATCCGGTGGAAGAAGTGAAAGTCGGGTTTGATATCCTGAAATCCCTGCGTATCCGTTCGCGCGGCATTAACTTTATCGCCTGTCCGACCTGCTCCCGTCAGGAGTTCGACGTGATTGGCACTGTTAATGCCCTGGAACAGCGGCTGGAAGATATCATCACTCCGATGGATGTGTCGATTATCGGCTGTGTGGTTAACGGCCCGGGCGAGGCGGAAGTCTCCACACTGGGGGTGACCGGCGCGAAAACCCGCAGCGGGTTCTACGAAGACGGTGTCCGTCAGAAAGAGCGCCTGGATAACACCGATATGATTGATCAGCTGGAAGCGAAAATCCGTGCCAAAGCGGCCATGCTGGATCAGAATAACCGGATTGATATCAGTCTGGTTGAGAAAGAATAATCGCGGACCGGCTCATTATTGATGAGCCGGTTTTGTCTGTTTTGGCAGATATGCTGTTTTAAGACGATATATCCGCCTCCCGATATTGCACCCGCACAGGGTCGCTTTTATAATCGGAAACATATTTCATTGAGTTAAGAGAATTAACGTGGCGACAAAAATCCAATCTGTTCGTGGTATGAATGATTATCTGCCTGCTGATACTGCGGTATGGCAGCGTATTGAAAACACGCTTAAACGCATTCTGACAAGCTACGGGATCAGTGAAATCCGTACGCCGATTGTCGAGCATACCCCCCTGTTTCAGCGCGCCATCGGTGAAGTGACCGATGTTGTTGAAAAGGAAATGTACTCTTTTCAGGACCGCGAAGAAAATGTGAGCTTAACACTGCGGCCGGAAGGAACAGCGGGCTGTGTTCGTGCCGGGATCGAGAAAGGCCTGCTGTACAATCAGGAACAGCGCCTCTGGTATATCGGACCGATGTTCCGCCACGAGCGTCCGCAGAAAGGCCGCTATCGTCAGTTCCATCAGCTGGGTGCGGAAGTTTTCGGCCTGAGCGGTCCGGATATCGATGCTGAGCTGATTATGATGACCGCCCGCTGGTGGCGTGAGCTGGGCATTGCGGAGCATGTTACCCTGGAACTGAACTCAATCGGTTCGTTACAGGCGCGTGCAAACTACCGTGAAGCACTGGTTGCCTTTCTGGAACAGCACAAAGACAAACTGGATGAAGACTGCAAACGCCGGATGTACACCAACCCGCTGCGTGTGCTGGATTCCAAAGACAAAGTTGTTCAGGAACTCCTGAACGATGCACCGGCACTGTTTGATTATCTTGATGAAGAATCAAAAGCCCACTTTGACGGCCTGTGTGCCATCCTGGATGCTGCCGGTATTCAGTACCGCATCAATCAGCGTCTGGTCCGTGGTCTGGATTACTATAACCGCACCGTGTTTGAGTGGGTGACCACCGCACTGGGTTCGCAGGGAACTGTCTGCGCGGGCGGCCGTTATGACGGGCTGGTTGAACAGCTCGGCGGTCATAATACCCCGGCGGTGGGTTTTGCCATGGGTCTGGAGCGTATGGTACTGCTGGTTCAGTCCGTCAATCCGGACTTTGTGAGCGAAACTGCAGTGACCGATATTTATCTGGCCTCCTTCGGTGAAGGCAGCCAGGTTGCGGCAATGATGCTGGCGGAACAGATCCGCGACAGCCTGCCGGATGTGCGTATCATGACCAACTACGGCGGCGGCAACTTTAAACGTCAGCTGAGCCGTGCGGATAAAAACGGTGCGCGCATCGCCCTGATTTTAGGTGAGGATGAAATTGCCAACGGGACAGTCACTGTCAAAGAACTGGCCACCGGTGAGCAGCAGACGCTGGCACAGAGCGGGCTTTCCGCTCGTCTGAGCGAACTTTTAGGTTAAGGAGAGACGTGTGGAAGTCTATACCACAGAAAATGAACAGGTATCAGCGCTGAAGAATTTCTTTGTCGAAAACGGCAAAGCAATCGCGGCAGGTTTGATCATCGGTATCGGCGGTATTGCCGGCTGGAACTACTATCAGTCTCACCAGGTCAGCAAATTACAGGATGCGGCGATTGCCTATGAAACGGCGATCACAGCAAAAGGCACTCCGGCGGAGCAGACCGCCCGTCTGCAGGCTTTTGCGAAAGAAGCCAATAACAACTACGGTGCTATCGCCGGTCTTGATCTGGCGATGAAAGCGGTTGACAGCAACGACCTCCCGGCGGCAGAAAATGCCCTGAGCCAGGCGCTGACAAAAACCGATAATGAAGATTTAAAAGATCTGATTAATGCACGTCTGGCCCGTGTACAGCTGGGTCAGAAAAAACCGGATGCCGCGCTGGCGACCGTTGCGGCAGTGAAAGGGAAAGGCTGGGCGGCTTACGCACAGGATATCCGCGGTGACGCCCTGTTACAGAAAGGGGATGTGAAAGGCGCGCAGGAAGCCTACACCACCGGTATTCAGAGTGAAGGTGCCGGGACTATCAAATCCGTTATGACATTCAAACTCGATAACTTAGCCGGGTGAGGGGACTCTCGATAATGCAACTGCGTAAAACACTGCTGGTAGGATTAGTCGCCTCTGTGCTGCTGGCCGGCTGTTCAAGTGAACAGGATACTATCGTGATGTCACCACTGCCGGAAGTGACAAGTCAGTTCACCCCGGAAACCGTGTGGGATAAATCCGTCGGTGACGGTGTCGGTAAATACTATTCTCACCTTTCCCCGGCATGGGAAGGATCCAGTGTCTATGCGGCTGACCGCAATGGCCTGGTCAAAGCCCTGGATACCGATTCCGGTGTTGAAATCTGGTCAGTAAATCTGGCGGAAAAAACCGGTTTCTTATCCGCGGATATCCCGGCGATGTTATCCGGCGGTCTGACCGTTTCCGGTGAACACGTTTATGTGGGTACAGAGCGCGGTACGCTGATCGCCCTGAACGCGAACGACGGTGAAATCGCATGGACCGCCAACGCCGGTGGTGAAGTACTGTCCCGTCCGGAAGTCAGTGACGGACTGGTGCTGGTGCATACCGGTAACGGCCTGTTACAGGCATTTGATACCGCGTCCGGCGAACAGCGCTGGAGCCTGAACCTGGATACCCCGAGCCTGTCTGTCCGTGGTGAATCTGCTCCGGCCGTGGCCATGGGGGCAGCATTTGTCGGTGGCGACAACGGTCGTGTCAGTGCGGTTATGCTTGGCCAGGGTCAGATTATCTGGCAGCAGCGTATTTCCCAGACAACCGGTACCACCGAAATCAGCCGTCTGAATGACGTGGATATGACCCCGGTTGTTGCTGACGGCCGCGTTTACGCTATCGCGTATAACGGCAATCTGGTGGCGATGGATATGCGCAGCGGACAAATCCTGTGGAAACGCGATTTCGGTTCAGTTAACGAACTGGTGCTGGATGGCGAATCCCTCTATGTTGTTGACCAGGATGATAACGTCTATGGCCTGCGTGCAGCGGATGGCGTTACCATGTGGTCACAGGATAAATTACTGCACCGTAATCTTTCCGCACCGGAAATCTTTAACGGCTATCTGGTGGTGGGTGACGGTGAAGGTTATCTCCACTGGTTGGATACCTCTAACGGACAGTTCGTGGCGCAGAATAAACTGAACAGTTCCGGTATTCTCAGCCGTCCGTCGATTGCCGGTGATAAACTGATGGTGCAGGCCCGTGACGGACGCCTGTACCTGCTCCGCCGCTGACAGTAAACCGCTGTTTCCGGCATCACTTCGCCAGGGTAACTGACTGCGGAGTGGTTTCATTGACGGCTCCTGAATGACAGGGGCCGTTTCGTCTTTAATCTCCTGTATGGTGCAGGGGATTTTTTCAGTGTTATGAGGCAGTAAAAGCATGATACCTGTCGTTGCTCTGGTCGGGCGTCCCAATGTCGGGAAGTCCACATTATTCAACCGCTTAACGCGTACGCGCGATGCGTTGGTTGCTGATTTCCCCGGCCTGACGCGGGATCGTAAGTACGGTCGTGCAGAGGTTGAGGGACAGGAATTTATTATTATCGATACCGGCGGTATTGATGGCACGGAAGAGGGCGTTGAAACCCACATGGCCGCACAATCGCTGCTGGCGATTGAAGAAGCCGATATCGTGCTGTTTATGGTGGATGCCCGTTCCGGCCTGATGCCGGCGGACAGCGGTATTGCCAAACATCTGCGCAGCCGCGATAACAAAACCACCTTTGTGGTGGCGAACAAAATCGACGGTATCGATCAGGATCAGGCGCTGGGTGAATTCTACAGCCTGGGTCTGGGTGAAGTGGTGCCTATCGCCGCCTCGCACGGACGTGGTGTCAGTCAGCTGATCACCCGCGCACTGGTGCCGTTCTACGGCGAGCCGGAAAGTGAGGATGATGATCGCGAGTTAACCGAAGAAGAGGCTAACGCCGCTTACTGGGCAGAGCAGGAAGCCCTGGCACAGGCAGCAGAAACGGAAGACAGCGAAGAGGAAGATGATTTCAACCCGATTGATCAGCCGATTAAAATGGCGATTGTCGGGCGTCCGAATGTCGGTAAATCCACGCTGACCAACCGTATCCTCGGTGAAGAGCGTGTGGTGGTTTACGATATGCCGGGTACCACCCGTGACAGTATCTATATCCCGATGGAACGCGACGGGCGCGAGTATATTATTATCGATACTGCCGGTGTGCGTAAACGCGGTAAAGTGACTGAAACGGTTGAAAAATTCTCCGTTATCAAAACACTGCAGGCGATTGAGGATGCGAACGTGGTGCTGCTGGTGATTGATGCCCGTGAAGGGATTTCAGACCAGGATCTGTCACTGCTGGGCTTTATCCTCAATGCCGGCCGTTCTCTGGTTATCGCCATCAACAAATGGGATGGCATGACCGCAGACGATCGCGAGCACGTCAAAGATATGCTGGAACTGCGTCTCGGCTTCGTCGATTTCGCCCGTATTCACTTTATCTCCGCGCTGCACGGCAGCGGTGTCGGTAACCTGTTTGACTCAGTACAGGAAGCGTATGACTGCGCGACCCGCCGTGTCAGTACCGCACTGGTGACCCGCATCATGAAAATGGCAGCGGAAGATCACCAGCCGCCGCTGGTTCGCGGCCGCCGCGTCAAACTGAAATATGCGCATGCAGGGGGTTATAACCCGCCGATTATTGTTATCCACGGTAACCAGGTGTCAGATTTACCGGATGGCTATAAACGTTACCTGATGAACTATTTCCGTCAGTCACTGAAAGTGATGGGAACGCCTATCCGCATCCAGTTTAAAGAGGGTGAAAACCCGTTTGCGGATAAGAAAAACGTGCTGACAGCGACCCAGCTGCGGAAACGTAAACGCCTGATGTCTCATATTAAGAAAGGGCGTTAATCAGGAAAACCCGCATTTTAATGCGGGTTTTTTTATATCTGAACATTATCACGGCTCCAGCCCGACGGCTTTCCACGCGCTCATCAGTACGGCTGCAACTTCCTCATCATAGTTTTCATCCGCAACGTGCAGGGTTTCGCGGGCGAAGGTGAGGAAATCACACTCCGGCGGCAGGTTGCCTCTGCGCAGCGTGTCGAACCAGATCTGTCCGGCCACTTCCCAGCTGTACCCGCCGAGGGCGGAGGCGAAGTGGTAAAATGCATGGTTCGGGATGCCGGAGTAACAATGAACGCCGCCGTTATCATTCTCCGGGTCATCCGGCAGCTCAATATAATCTCTCATATGTGCTACCTGTTTATCTTTGCCGATCACCGGGTGATTATAGGCATTTCCCGGTGACGAAAGGGAGCGCAGTGCTTTAATTCCGCTTTGTTTATTAAACAGTGTTCTGCCGATATGCCAGTCCCCCTGATGGCTGGCATGACGGCCTCGGTAATGACCCAGCATGACGGTAAATACATCACAGACAGATTCATTCAGAGCACCGGACTGATGGCTGTAGGTCAGCGGGGAAAGGTGATCAATCACAGCGTGGGAAAATTCATGTGTGGCGATATCCAGCTGGGCAAAGCTCATAAACAGCGGAGAGACACTCATCCCCGCATCGCCGGCACCAAACACCAGATGTGCGCCGTTCCAGAAGGCATTGCAGTAGCCGCGTCCGTAATGTGTCATGGCGGAGATGGTGGCATTGCTGTCATTAAAGGATTTGTAATCAAAGACATCATCAAAAAAGCTGTAAATGATATCAAGATACTCAAACATATTATCGGTATCTGTATCCTGCCGTACAGGCATATGTGGCTGCGGGTTTTCTGCTTTCCGGTCTTCACGGTAATACAGATCCGGAACGGTGGTCAGGTTTTTCAGATGCATCACCCGGCGGTGTGCCTGCGAAGGGCACCCGGATTCCGGCAGCGCAGCATAACTGAGAGGCATCATGTCTGTTTCCGGCAGGCGGCGGTAACCGAGCAACCGCTGCATATGCTGATAACATAACTGAGTCTCTTCGTGATCCCCCTCATGAAGCAGGCGTTTTTTCAGGATCCAGGGCGGTAAAAATGAATAGCGCGGGGCATGTGCTGACATAGGCGGTTCTCCTGTGGTTGGAATGACCATCGTTACGGAGAAAAATACTTACCGCAGCAGACTATCAGCCTGCTTTTCAGTCAGCACACTGTGAAGGGTTATCAGACCCAGTCGCGGGGGATAAGAAAATCACTCAGTGCGGCTTCCGGAGAACCGGCCTGCGGTTGGTAGTCATATTCCCAGCGCACCAGCGGCGGCATCGACATAAGGATGGATTCGGTCCGCCCGCCGCTCTGTAAACCGAAAAGTGTGCCGCGATCCCACACCAGATTAAACTCCACATAACGGCCGCGCCGGTAGAGCTGAAACTGCCGTTCGCGCTCACCATAAGGAATAGAACGGCGTTTTTCCGCGATCGGCAGATAAGCCCGGGTAAAGCCGTTGCCGACAGCCTGTGTGAAGGCAAAGCATTCCTCAAAACCGGGCTTATTCAGATCATCAAAGAACAGGCCGCCGATACCACGCGCTTCGCTGCGGTGTTTCAGATAAAAATAGTCGTCGCACCATTTTTTATAACGCGGCCAGGCATCTTCGCCCAGCGGCGTGCAGATATCCCGGGCGACACTGTGCCAGTGTACGGCATCTTCTGTGAAAGGATAGAAAGGAGTCAGGTCAAAACCGCCGCCGAACCACCAGACCGGGTCACTGCCGGCTTTTTCGGCAATAAAAAAGCGCACGTTGGCGTGTGCGGCCGGGACATACGGATTATGCGGATGAAGTACCAGAGAAACGCCCATGGCCTGATAGTGACACCCGGCCAGCTCCGGGCGGTGTGCCGTGGCAGACGGCGGCAGGTTGTCCCCGCTGACATGTGAAAAATTGACACCGGCCTGTTCAAACAGTGCGCCGGATTTCAGTACCCGGCTGCGTCCGCCGCCGGATTCCCGCTGCCACTTATCTTCGCTGAACTCAGCACCGCCGTCACAGGCGGCGAGTTGTCCGCAGAGGGAATCCTGTAATCTGAGAAAAAAATCTTTAACACTGTCACTATCAGGGATATTCATTACATCACGACCATTGAGCTGCTGATAAACTTTAGTATATCATTTTGTTATTATAAGATATCACACCCGTTCCGTCACGGACACGGGCAGACAACCGGCAGACAGGTAACGGTATGGACATTCGCACATTTCAGCAAGGTGATTTTGAAGAGGTTGTTGCGCTCTGGGAGCGTTGTGATCTGGTCACCCCCCCGGATGACCCGGAAACCGTGATTGAGCGGAAAATGGCACATGATCCGGCCCTGTTCCTGGTGGCGGAAGTCAACGGCGAAGTGGTGGGCACACTGCTGGGCGGTTATGACGGATACCGGGGCTATGCCTATTATCTGGCAGTGCATCCGGAATTTCAGGGACGGGGAATTGCTAATGCCATGGTGGCGAGGCTCGAGAAAAAACTGCTGGCGCGGGGATGTCCGCAGTTACTGCTGTCGATTCCGGATGATAATACCGCCACGCTGAGCATGTTTGACAAACTGGCCTACGACGAATGTCAGCAGGACAGCCTGACCTACAGCAAACGGCTGATCACCGACCCGGAATATTAACTGCCGGGGTTGACCACACTGAGTGTATCGGCGGTTACCACAATCGCATGGCGGTCTTTTTCCATTCCGCCTTCAATGCGGATGGTATCATTAGGGGTGATAATCTTTTTCCCCCATAATTCCGCCGGAATTTTTACCTCGACGATACCGCTGTAATCCCCCAGCAGATAGTGCTCCGCTGAAATCTGAGACTGAATATTACCTTCCAGAATCACCCGGCTGTTATCCTGCAGATAGGGCAGTTGTTTGATGATAAAGCGCTGTGGTGTTTCACATTTTACTGTGCTCTGATGATACTCATAGGCAGAAAATGACGGCAGAGCCGCAGCAGGCTGAAACCAGAATGTACCTGTCAGAACAACCGCTGAAAACAGGTAAAAAGTCGATGATGTGAATGTCATTTCAGCCATAGCTTACGACGCCGGTAAATGAAAAATGTCGGTTATATACCAGGAGATATCTTATCGGAAATGTTACGTTACTGAATTGGTAAACATACCTATTTCGTTAAAATTATTTGATGTAATAATTCAGAATGAATGTTTTGTCAATTCCGGAGTCTGAGATCTGAACCGAATGCAAAGGAGCAATGAATGAAGTGTTATCAGGCAATGAAGCTGGCCGCCGCGGCCGGTGCCGTACTGATGCTGAACGGGTGCAGTTCGTTTTCATGGTCATCATTATCGCCGGTAAGCTGGTTCAGCAGTAGTGGGCTGACGGTAACGGCACAGGGCGTCGGTGGTGTGAATAATCAGACGGCCATGACCGAAACGGCGATCAGTCAGGGACTGGACGATAAATATACACTGCGCGGTGGTATGCAGACCGAGCAGGGGCAGATCGTTAAAATTTTTGAAGGCCGGAAAGATGATAAAACGGTTATCCGTCTGTCCGGGCCGGAAAATGGTACCGTACAGCGCATTGTCGCCAATGATGCGGATATCCGCACGGAATGGGACACCAAAACAGGAACCCTCTTTTCGGACATCTATCCGCAGGCCGTTGCCGGTGCCTGTACCCTGACCACTGAATTTGATGACAGCGCACAGGTTATCTGCCGTTCACCGCAAACCCCGCGTGTTTCTTATGTTTTCCGCGGAACCTGGAACGGCCCTGAAACCCTGATGCCGTCAGATGATATTCTGAAAAACTGGACAGTCAGTTATATCGTCTGGGCCAATAAATAATCCGGAAAAATAAATGAACTTGCGGAATAACAAAGTAATTCCGCGTCAGTGATTTATGATAAGGCCATTTCCTGATCAGACTGACGATGCAAAGGGAGCAATATGTCACAAGTACAAAGCGGTATTCTGCCGGAACACTGCCGTTTCGGTATTTTTATTGAAGCAAACACCAAAGGTGATTTACCGGCGATCCGGCGTGGTTGTCAGGTTTTCCTGGCAGCGCTGAAAAAGTTACAGACACAGTTTGCGGCTGATCATCTGAGTGCCACGGTGGCATTCGGTCACGACCTGTGGCGTCAGCTGGGCAGTCAGAGCAGTGCACCGGAGCTGAAAAACTTCCGTGAACTGGGGCGCGGCCTGGCGCCGGCCACACAGTATGATTTACTGATCCACATTCATTCCCAGCGTCACGATATCAACTTCTCGCTGGCACAGGCAGCGGTGGCGGCATTTGCGGATGCAGTTGAGATTCAGGGCGAAATCCACGGCTTCCGCTGGACGGAAGAACGTGACCTGAGCGGTTTTATCGACGGCACCGAAAACCCGGAAGGGGATGAGCGCCCGGACGTGGCACTGATCGCGGAAGGGGAAGATGCGGGCGGCAGTTATATCCTGACTCAGCGCTGGGCACACAGCCTGAATAAATGGACCCGTTTTTCTGAAGAGCAGCAGGAAAAGATGATTGGCCGCACCAAAGCAGACAGCACTGAGCTGGATGAGAATGTGCGCAATGTAACCTCTCATGTTTCCCGCGTGGTGATTGAAGAAGAGGGCGAAGAGCTTTCCATTCTGCGCCAGAGCCTGCCGTACGGCACTGCCAGCGGTGAGCACGGCCTGTTCTTTATCGCGTACTGCGGTCGTCTGCACAATATTGAGCAGCAATTGCTGAGTATGTTCGGTGAAACCGACGGTAAATTTGATGATCTGCTGCGGTTCAGTAAACCGAAAACCGGGGCTTATTATTATGCGCCGTCGCTGGAACAACTGAGTGCGCTGTAAGAGGGTGTCACTTTAAGCCCGGAACCGGCTGATAACGGGCAAAAACGAAAAGTCGCTGTGAATACATCCCTGTAAGCTCAGGCGCGCCATCCGTGGCGCGCATGCTTTTCGTTTCCTTTGCCCGTTATCACCGTCATACTTTTCCCGCAGTGATGCACATTTTTGTGTCTGTTTTTATCCTTATTCCTCTGTACCTTCCCCTGAAGGCAACCTCTATCCTTCGTGTATACACAACACAGGAAGAGAAGAAACATATCGATGCATAATATCGTGAAGTAAATAATCACTATATATAATTCCATAATGATATAAGTAAATGGCTTGTGTCACTTTACGGATATATGCACACTGGCCGGAGTTACCTGAAACGCATCATCATAATGAGGTTCTCCGCCGTGAAACTGTCTGTCAACGCTGTATTACCTGCCGGTCTGCTGCTCCTTTCTGCTGTATGGAGCGGCGCTGCCGGTGCTGCTCAGTTGCTGAACAGCTCCTATGATATTGCCCGTGAGCTGTTCACGGAAATCAACCCGCTGTTTGAAAAACAGTGGAACGCGGAACATCCGGACGATCCGCTGACTATCCGCCAGTCTCACGGCGGCTCCTCAAAACAGGCGCTGGCGATATTACAGGGACTGCGGGCAGATGTGGTCACTTATAACCAGGTGACCGATGTGCAGGTTCTGCATGACAAAGGTAATCTGCTGGCAGCGGACTGGCAGGCGCGTCTGCCGAATAACAGTTCTCCGTATTATTCCACCATGGCTTTCCTCGTGCGCAAAGGCAATCCGAAGCAGATCAAAGACTGGGATTCCCTGCTGCGTGATGATGTGAAAATCGTTTTTCCGAACCCGAAAACTTCCGGTAACGGTCGTTACACCTATCTGGCTGCGGAAGGTTTCTGGCAGCAGAAAAACGGTAAAAACAGTGCTAAAACACAGGAACAAATGAAAAAATTCCTCAGCAATGTCGCGGTATTTGATACCGGCGGTCGGGGAGCCACGACGTCATTTATTGATCGCGGGCTGGGCGATGTGCTGATCAGTTTTGAATCAGAAGTGAATAATATCCGCAATGAATATGGCGCGGATGATTATGATGTTATCGTCCCGGCGTCCAATATCCTGGCAGAATTCCCGGTGGCGCGGGTGGATAAAAACACGGAAAAGAACGGCACACAGGCTGTTGCTGATGCCTATCTGACTTTCCTGTACAGCCCGGCGGCGCAGGCAAAAATGGCGCAGTTTAATTACCGGGTGACGGATCCGGATGTGATGGCCGCCAATAAAGGCCATTTCCCGCCGGTGACTTTATTTAAAGTGGAAGATCAGTTCGGTTCATGGTCTGAAGTGATGACAAGCCGGTTCAATTCAGGCGGTGAATTTGACACCCTGATGGCTCAGGGACGCTGATATGGCAAGGCGGGTGTTGCCGGGATTCGGCTTGTCCCTCGGGTTTACGCTGCTCTACAGCGGGCTGATCCTGCTGCTGCCCCTCACTGCACTGGTGTTACAGCTGGCGCAGATGAGCTGGGCGCACTACTGGCAGGTCATTACCGGCCCGCAGGTGGTCGCCGCCTATAAAGTCACACTGCTCGCCGCCCTTGCTGCCAGTCTGTTTAATGCAGTGTTTGGTGTGCTGATGGCCTGGATCCTGACCCGCTACCGCTTTCCCGGCCGCCGCATTCTCGACGGCCTGATGGATTTGCCCTTTGCACTGCCTACGGCGGTTGCGGGGCTGACACTCGCCACTCTCTTTGCCCCGAACGGCTGGTACGGCCGTTTTTTTGATTCGTTTAATATCACCGTGGTGAATACCTGGATTGGTATTGCGGTCGCGATGATGTTTACCAGTATCCCGTTTGTGGTCCGCACGGTTCAGCCGGTGCTGGAAACCCTGAAACCGGAGTATGAGGAAGCGGCAGAAACGCTGGGTGCTTCGCGCTTTCAGATATTCCGCCGTGTGATCTGGCCGGAAATCGCCCCGGCAGCACTGGCGGGAACCGTTTTGTCCTTTACCCGCAGCCTCGGTGAGTTCGGTGCGGTGATTTTTATCGCCGGTAACCTCGCGTGGCAGACGGAAGTGGTGTCATTCCTGATTTTTGTCCGTTTGCAGGAGTTTGAATACCCGGCGGCTGCGGCGATTGCCTCGGTGGTGCTGATGACTTCGCTGGTGTTATTGCTGGCGGTCAATATTATTCAGAGCCGCGCCGGATTGCGTACCGGGAGGTCTCATGGCTGATACACTGCGTGGCCGGCGTTTCCCGTGGCAAAAGTGGCTGCTGATTTCTGCCGGGCTGCTGCTGACATTTTTCATCCTGGTTATTCCGCTGGTGTGGATTTTTGTGACCGCGCTGTCTGATGGTATCGGCGGTGTGATCCGTGCACTGGCGGAGGCGGATATGCTGCATGCTATCTGGCTGACAGTGATCGTAGCGCTGATCACCGTGCCGGTGAATCTGATTTTCGGCACACTGCTGGCGTGGCTGGTAACACGGTTTCGTTTTCCCGGCCGCCAGTTATTGCTGACACTGGCGGATCTGCCGTTTGCGGTATCGCCGGTGATCGCCGGGCTGTTGTATCTGCTGCTGTACGGCTCAAACAGCTGGCTGGGCGGTTTTCTCGAAAACTCGCTGGATACCCAGATTATGTTTGCGTTGCCGGGAATTGTGCTGGTGACGATTTTCGTAACCTGTCCTTATGTGGTGCGGGAACTGGTGCCGGTAATGCTCAGTCAGGGTGCACAGGAAGAAGAGGCCGCTGTGCTGCTGGGGGCCCGTGCATGGCAGATCTGGTGGCGGGTGACACTGCCGAATATCCGCTGGCCGCTGTTTTACGGTGTGATCCTGACCAACGCCCGCGCTATCGGGGAGTTTGGTGCGGTGTCGGTGGTTTCCGGCGCAATTCGGGGAGAAACCTTCACTTTACCGTTACAGGTGGAATTATTGCATCAGGATTATCAGACCGTGGCAGCATTTACCGCATCCGGTCTGCTGGCGCTGATGGCTGTTGTGACCCTGTGCATCCGCCACGGCGTGATGGCATATCAGGGATCCCGGAGGAAATATGAGCATTGAAATCCGTCATCTGACACACCATTTCGGTGCGGAGCCGGTATTACAGGATATCTCGCTGTCGGTGGCGGACGGCGAAATGGTGGCGCTGCTGGGACCGTCCGGCTCCGGGAAAACCACGCTGCTGCGGATTATTGCCGGGCTGACCCCTCATAGCGCCGGAGAATTGTATATCAGCGGGGAAGAGGTTTCCGGGCTGGCGGCAGGCGAGCGCCGGGCCGGGTTTGTCTTCCAGCACTATGCACTGTTCCGGCATATGACGGTGTTTGACAACATTGCATTCGGGCTGACGGTATTGCCGCGTAAAACACGGCCATCAAAAAAAGAAATCCGCGCTAAAGTGATGTCACTGCTGGAAAAGATTCAGATGCCGCACCTGGCGGATCGCTATCCGGCACAGCTTTCCGGCGGGCAACAACAGCGGGTGGCACTGGCCAGAGCGCTGGCGGCAGAGCCGCGCATTCTGCTGCTGGATGAGCCGTTCGGTGCCCTGGATGCAGGGGTGAGAACCGAACTGCGCCGCTGGCTGCGTCAGCTGCATCAGTCGCTGGGATTTACCGCTGTATTCGTGACACATGATCAGGAAGAGGCGCTGGAGGTGGCTGACCGCATCGTGGTGATGCGCGGCGGACATATCGAACAGGTCGCGGCCCCTGAAAACCTCGGCAATGATGACAGCAACCGCTTTGTAACAGAATTCCTCGGTCAGATAAATATTTTCCGCGGTGATATCGGTACTGACGGTAGGGTGCGGATTGGCGGTGTGTGTCAGCCGGTTGCCGCACTGACCGCCGGTTCCGGGCCGGTGTCGGTATTTGTGCGCCCCTGGTCGCTGACATTGCAGCATACCTTTTCGGCGGATGCGGTTGCCGCCCGGGTTGTGACCATCCGTTCACACGGGCATTACCGCACTGCGGTGGTAACCACGGAAGCGGCTGAAGATGAAGTGACGGTAATATTACCGCCGGACACCCGTGCCGCCGCCGGTGATTCTGTCTGGCTGACAATCCGGGAGTTACGGCTGTTTCGCGGCGAAGACGAACTGGTATTGCTGCCGCAGGCACAGTGTGCATAAAGATGAAAATAATTCCGGTTGCATACTGCCTTGCGGCGGCGGTATGGTTTCCGTTTACGGCTCAGGAGGCAGAACAACGTGGCATCTATCAGTAATGGGATCGGCAATACCCCGCTTTTCCGGCTTGCACGGCTGGGTGAGGGCAGCGGCGCAGAAATTTGGGTCAAACCGGAAGGCAATAACCCTGGCGGTTCGGTAAAAGATCGTGCGGCGAAAAGTATGATTGAAGGTGCCGAACAGCGCGGGGAGATCCGTCCCGGGGATACGCTGATTGAAGCCACCAGCGGGAACACCGGTATTGCGCTGGCGATGATCGCAGCGATTCGCGGTTATAAATTAAAGTTGCTGATGCCGGAAAATATGAGTGCCGAACGTCAGGCCGCCATGAAAGCTTACGGCGCGGAGCTGGTGCTGGTCAGCCGGGCACAGGGTATGGAAGGGGCGCGGGACCTGGCGCAGCAGATGGCAGCGGACGGGGAAGGTTATGTGCTTGATCAGTTTAATAATCCCGATAACCCGCTGGCCCATTACCGGACAACCGGGCCGGAAATCTGGCAGCAGACGGACGGGCGTATCACGCACTTTGTCTCAGCTATGGGCACTACCGGCACCATTACCGGGGTGGCGCGTTACCTGAAAGAGGTGGCACCGCAGGTCTGTATCACCGGTCTGCAACCAGCGGAAAACAGTCAGATTCCGGGGATCCGCCGCTGGTCACCGGGCTATCTGCCGGGGATTTTTCAGCCGCAGCTGGTGGATGATATTCTGGATATCACTCAGCAGGAAGCGGAAGACACCATGCGCCAGCTGGCACAACAGGAAGGCATTTTCTGCGGGGTCAGTTCCGGCGGTGCGGTGGCCGGTGCACTGAGAATTGCAAAAGCGAATCCGGGATCGGTGATTGTCGCCGTAATCTGCGATCGCGGCGACCGTTATCTTTCGACCGGCGTTTTCGGCTGAGGCATTATCCCGCTGTTTTGCCGGTGTATTTCATGTGCAGCAGCGGGAACGGATTTCCCTCCCCATCCAGTTCAGAACGGCCTGTCTGAGTAAAACCCATATGGCAGTAAAAACCGACACCCTGCGGGTTTTGTTCATTGACATCCAGCTCATCCGCCTGTAACTGCTCAACGGCATAATTCAGCAGGAATTTACCGGTGCCTTTGCCGCGGATTTCCGCATCCACAAACAGCATCTCAATCCGGTTCGCGTCTGTGCCGAGAAAACCATGAATCTCACCGTTTTCATCCTGTGCCACCACCACATTCAGGTTCGGCAGATAGGTATTGAGCAGCAGCGGACGCAGTTTTCCAATATCAGCCTCACATAAAAAATCGTGTGTGGCGCGGACAGATGATTCCCAGATGGCAACCAGGCGCGGGAAATGATCCGGTTTGGCGGGGGCGATAATTAACATAAAGAAATCCGTAAACAGAGGATACTGAGAATGGCCGGTGCCCCGGTGTTCCGGGACACGCTGCGGGTGATCAGTTATTGGTATAACGTCTCTTCGGGGTGCAGATATACACCCAGGCCGGCGGAACGTTGAACAATACACGCTCTTTGCGGAAATGGAAATAACGGCGCAGGTATTTCTCAAATTTGGTGGTGTACTGGAACAGAATAAACTGCCCGTCGCTGAGTTCGATATTGTCACGCACCGCTTTCAGAATACGCAGCCCGGTGCGGCGGTCAATTGACAGAAACGGCAGACCGGAGAAAATCACATTATACGGGCGGTTCAGTTTCTCTGCTGAGTCAGAAAAAATCCCCAGCCGGCCATCCTGAAATTTATTCAGCAGGCTGACAAAATAGGGGTCAATTTCATAGGCATCCAGTTTAGCCAGCGGATCCATCTGATCCAGAATCTGACGGGTAATCACCCCGGTACCGGCACCCAGCTCAGCAAAATGCTGCACACCGCTCCAGTCGACGTGACGAACCATTGCACGGCACAGCCAGCGTGATGAGGGGGTAATCGTTCCCATCGTGGCCGGCGATGCAATAAACTTCTTGATGTACGCGTAATAGCTCAGTAACGGTGAATAGTTTGATACTTCCATAATAAGCATTCCTTACAAACCCGGATACAACGCACGTGTAAATAGTCACGTCAGTGAAACGTATTCAATATCATATGCCGATTATTCTCTTTCCTCTACAGATAAATAAGGAATTTTTCAGCCGGTGAAAAAATTAAAAAATTCATAAAACTGTCATATAAAACAATGCAATAGGGTGTTTTATTTTCAGTTTTTAATTAACAGGCAGATAAGATTGATTTGTTATAAATAATAATCAGATGAATGAATGAGATAGCTGACAGGGAAAGCATAGCGGATTAAAAGGCGGTTAGTACAGGAATGACTGTGACTTTTGCAAAAGCTGACATTAACGGAATAAACATGACACTCCGTACCGGCATATTATTCTGACAATAAGCCGGTACGGAATAAGAATTAACTAGTGATGTATTTTTCCGTGATCCATTATCGCCTGACGGAGGCGCTGCTGTAATTCATAACGCTGTTCATACGGCAGCGGGTTGCTGTCACCCAGGCTGACCATCAGTTCGTTCATTTCAGTGATACTGTTACTCTCAATGGCTTTTTCCACATCAGCAACACTCTGTGCATAATCGCTCATACGGCTGTCCTTATTCAGTCTGATAGTAATGCGGTTATCCTACCTGAACAGCCGTAAAAACGTTAGTGCAAAACGGTGGTAGTCAGGCGGCGTGATCATTGTGACGGGACGGCGGCTCCAGCGGCGGCAGGCCGTGTGCGGCTCTTGCCCGGTCACAGGCGGCATTGTGTACACCGCTGACCCACGACTGATCAAACTCGCGGCACGGGGACGGGCGCTGTGCGTAAGCGCTGCACGCCACACACTGACCGACTTCGCCCTGAAGATTGATACAGCGCGGGGATTTCTGATCAGTGCCTTTCATACAGGCCATAAAATCATTCACTTTTTCTGTCATCTCTGCCGGCACCACGCCGCCCGTACTGTCCGTTTCCCCGTGATAAAACGAGACCCGGAAATAGGCACAGCACGCCCCGCACTGCATACAGGGATTGGTGTCCGCATCAGTAAACGCAATTACATTGCTCATGATAGTTAACCACATTATGCAAACGCGGTGATTATTTCACCGCAGGCCGGGTTTTGTCCTGAATAAGCTCTCAGGGCGGATTATTATTTTTATTTTGCCGCGCAAATTCAATAAAAATAAACAGCAGCAGATCACAAAATAATGAATGAAATTAAAATAATAATTCTGCTTATGAAAGACAGGCAAAATAATTTACTGCATATAAAGGTATATTTCTGTTTTTAAAAGATAAAGTAAATATCCCTCCGGCGGTCTCTCTCTGCACGATATGCTGCTGAGTCTGATAACCGGTACCGTAATGTAAAATACAGCACAGTGCCGGTCTTTTCCGTTATGCTGTAGCCCTGTTAATCAGTCGCTGAGAATATAATGGAAACGGATGATCGCCTGCGCTGCCTGAAACAGTTGTTACAGACTCACACCGCAGAGCGCAGCGGCGGGTGGGATACGACCGTTCCCGGTCTCGCATTATGCCGGTGGACTGCCCCGTCACAGGCGCAAACCTGGACTTATGAGCCGGGTATCGCACTTGCGGTTCAGGGCGCAAAACGGATCACAATCGGAGATAACACGTATTGTTACCGCCCTGGGGATGTACTGCTGACATCCGTGGATATCCCTGCGATTGCGCAGGTCTGTGAGGCATCAGAGCAGGCACCGTTTCTGGCTCTGCTGGTCAGTCTTAACCTCAGCGACCTTCCGGTACTGATGCAGGAAAGCGGTTTTCAGCTGCTGACTTCAGAACCCGCTGTACCGCAGGCAGTGTGTCCGGTCACAGAAGCGTTGCTCAGTGCGGTCTGCCGCCTGGTGGCGCTGCTGGAAAAACCGGACGATATCCCGGTCATGGCTCCGCTTATCCATAAAGAAATTCTTTATTACCTGCTGAAAAGCGGTCAGGGCGCGCGGCTTCAGCTGATGGCTGCGCATAATAAACAGTGCCGCCAGATAAGCGGCGTACTGAATTACCTGAAAGCGCATTTTGATCAGCCGGTGTCGGTAGAGACACTCTGTCATCATGCTCAGATGAGCGAATCTTCTTTTCACCGCCATTTCCGCCGGGTCACCCGGATGAGCCCGCTGCAATATCAGAAATGGCTGCGGCTGAATGAAGCCCGTCGCCTTCTGCTGGTGGAATCGGCGGATGCCTCGGAAGCGGCTTTTCGTGTCGGGTATGAAAGTGCCTCTCAGTTTAACCGTGAATACCGGCGGTTATTCGGGTTACCTCCCGGACAGGATAAAAAGCGGGTTCTTCTCTGACCGGTGTGTGATTTCCGGGCAAAATGACAGGATCAGGCAAACATCAGAGCGGACAGGCTAACGTATTTGCGGGACAGGCCGGTTAGGATAACGGGATTGACGACATCATTCCTGAGTGAGTAACACAATGAAAAACATCTTTATTATTAACGGTTCAAAAGAATTCGGCGGCTCTGACGGCAAACTGAACGATCACATGACCGATATCGCCCGCCGCCATCTGACAGAAAAAGGCATGAATGTCCGTGTTACCCGTATTGATGACGGTTATGACGATGAACAGGAAGTACTGAATTACCTGTGGGCGGATGTGATTATTTACCAGATGCCGGCCTGGTGGATGGAAGGGCCGTGGATTGTGAAAAAATACATTGATGAGGTATTTACACAGTCTGATGACCGTTTTCATATTAATGACGGGCGCAGCCGCCGTGACAGCAGTAAAAAATACGGCTCCGGCGGTGTGCTGACCGGTAAAAAATACATGTTATCCGTGACCTGGAACGCACCGCAGGAAGCCTTTGAGGATGAAAAGCAGTTCTTTGAGGGGCGGGGTATCGACAGTGTGTATTTCCCGCTCCACAAAACCAATCAGTTTACCGGGATGACATCACTGCCGACATTTTCCTGTTTTGATGTGGTTAAAAACCCGCATATTGATGCGGATATTTGCCGCTATCTGGCTCACCTGGATGTGAATATCGCAGGCTGAACCCTCAGCGGGCCACTGATGCCAGGCGCAGACCGAGAGCGATAAAGGTGGTACCGACGAGGCGGTCAATCCAGTAATGCGCTTTCGGGCTGCCGGAGATACGTGCAGCCAGTGTCCCGGCAATCAGTGCCAGCGTGGTATCGGTGCAGAACCCGAGCAGGGCATAGGTTGCGCCGAGCAGCAGGAAAGATTCCGCATAATAACTGCCGCCTGCCGCAATAAACTGCGGGAAAAAGGCAATAAAAAACAGCAGCACTTTCGGATTGGTCAGCGTGGTGATAAACCCCCGGATCAGAATCGATTTTGCGGCTGCCTTCTGAATCACCACTTCTTCATTATCATCAGCGGTCTGCCCGCGCTTTCTGAGTGTGCCGAGGATCATCTTGGCGCCGAGAAACGCGAGATAGAGCGCACCGAGATATTTAATCACAGTAAACAGTGTCGGCGACGCGGCAATAATCGCGCCCAGCCCGACAGCTCCGGCAATGGCATGCACACTGCTGCCGAGCATCACCCCCAGTGCGGACAAAATACCGGCTTTACGGCCGTTGGCCAGGCTTTGTCCCAGTACATAGGCAATATCCGGCCCCGGCGTTACTGCAAAGATAAAAACAGACAGTAAAAACAGCGGGTAATGGATAATATCCAGCATGTGACAGCCCTCCGGAGTCAGAGAAAACGTTATATTATGGCGGATATAATGCCATTAAGTATGATCCGCTGGCAAATGACATTTTTGCCGGTTATTTATACGCGTATATTGATTTGCTGAATTATATAAACTTGTTCAATATTTATAATGAATTACTCACTTTATAATTTATCAGTGTTAAAAAACGGGCGGAAAAAGAGTACGCATCAAAAGAGTGTTTCCGGATGGCAGATAGTGTAACAAAACGTAAAAGCACGGCTTTACATCCGGTAAAGTGTATTATACTCAGCTGCACCAATGGTACCGTATTATCAATTAATTAGCTGAATTAAAAGATGATATTTTACTTTTGGCCTTGTTTTTATTGTGGATATCGCCGGATATCTGCGAACTTATTTTTCATTGTAAATGATAATTATCTGATACTTATCACTGTATGCGCGGTTTATGCGGATAAACAATAATAACAACCTGATACCGTTGATTTGTGACAATAACGGCAGTGATTAATCGGAATTTCTTATCAACGGGTGACCGGAAGCCGTCGGTTACCCGACGATATATGTGACGCCGGAAAAACAGATTCCGGCGCTTACAATCCGCAGGAGATTGCAGTTGAAACGCCTATTTTTCAGACAACGGCGACGCCGTTTGCTCATTATATTACTTGTTTTCCTGACGATTCTGGCAGGTTACGGGGTATACAACGCCATTCTGATGAAGGCAAAAGGCGTTGAAGAACATTACACTCACCGCGGAGAGATTAAACAGTATTCTCTCCGTGACGGCAGCCAGCTGAAGCTGGATACCGAATCCCGTGCTGTGGTGGCCTATGATAACGGCAGCCGGGCGGTAGAACTGCTGTCCGGACGGGCGCGTTTTGCCGTCAGCGAAAACCGTGAGGAACAGCGTCCGTTCCGGGTCACCGCCAATGGTGTGCGGGTGGAGTCCGGTAACGGCAACTTTGTGGTGGATATTGCGGATAATAAAGTCTCCGTCTGCCCGCTGGATGAAACCGTAACCACGTTTTTTAACGGTAAAACCGAAACGGTCGGGCCGGGACAGCGTCTGGAAATTCTGCCGGAAGGCCGGGCAAAAGTATTTCAGCGCCAGTACACCGATATCGACTGGTTATCCGGCTCACTGGTGCTGAATAATATCCCGCTGTCAGAAGCGATTGAGATGATCAACAGCTACCGCGCGGTGCCGGTGGTTCTGCTGAATAATGATAAGAAAGACATTATTGTGGATCGTGTGCTGCATCTCAGCCGTCTGGATGAAGAGGTTGAGGAGATGATGCGCTCTCTCGGGCTGACCCGTGAATCGCTGCCGGGCTCAGAGGCTTACCGCTGAGTTGCCTGTCCGGCGATAAAATCTGACTGTCCGGCAACAGCGGCGGTGTCTGATCACCGGTATAATGATGCGGAATATTACCCTGATTAACCGTTGTACAGCAGCCGGAGAGACCGATGACATCAGCAGAAATTGAATGGGCCGATTTTGAAAAAGTGGAATTGCGTGTCGGTGTGGTACTGACCGCAGAGCTTAATCCGAAAGCCCGCAAACCCGCCTATATCTTTACTGTGGATTTTGGGGAGTACGGTGTGAAAACCTCCAGCGCACAGGTTACCGCATTATATAAACCGGAAGAATTAATCGGGCGTCAGGTATTATGTGTGTGTAATTTTGCCCCGAAACGGGTGGCCGGCGTGAAATCAGAAGTGCTGATAACCGGCGCTGCTAATGCGGACGGAGATATCGTTCTTGCGGAGTTTTCCCTGCCGGTACCCGCCGGTCACCGCCTGATGTAACACCCTGCCGCCTGTCGTTTTCAGTACTCTCAGGGGGTATTCCATGAAACGACCTGTTATCTCATTACGTACCTACCGGCAGGAAACCCTGGAGCACAGTCATGATGACATGTGGCAACTGGTGCTGGGCGGCAGCGGCGCAATGGAACTGACTGTCGGCAGCGACAGCGGTTCGGTGGAGCAGGGACGGATGGCGGCGATCCCGCCGGGGTATCACCACCGTTTCTGCGGCACCGGTCATAACCGCCAGGTGGTACTTGAACTGCCTGCGGACAGCCTCTTCTTCACTTCCCCTGATTCTCTGTGGTCTGTGCTGCCGGATGCCACCCGTGCTTATGTGGACTGGCTTATCAGTTATCCGCAGATGATTGAACAGCATCCGGAAAGTGCGCGTATTCTGCTGGCAGAGCAGCTTGCGGCGCAACTGCAGCCGGACGGGCAGGACAGGCGCTGGCTGCATACTCTGACACAACAGCTGACCGCGCGTCCTGATTACCCGTGGACGGTCAGTGAAATGGCGTCGTGCTGTGCATTATCGGCCAGTACTCTTCAGCGTCGTCTGCTGGCGGCCACCGGTAAAACCCCGGCGGTTTTTCTGACAGAAATACGCCTGCGCCGGGCACATCATCTTATCTGCCATACTCCGCTGACACTGCCGGAAATTGCCCTGCGCTGTGGTTACAGTACTCAATCTTCCCTGACCAGTGCTTTCCGCCGCTTTTACGGCGATACACCGGCCAGCCTGCGCATAAAAAAAGGGTGAGCCGGAGCTCACCCTTTTTGCTTTTGTACATTATTTCAATCAGGCAGATTTGTTGTCTGCGCTTTGCAGCATTTTGCGTACCGGCACAATCAGCACACACAGCACTGCGGCACAGATAAGCAGGGCAACAGAAACGTGTGAGAAGAAGCCCGGCAGGTTCATCAGCTGATCCGGACGGACATTACCGCCCATGATACCGGCTGCAAGGTTACCCAGCGCACTGGCACAGAACCACAGACCCATCACCTGGCCGCGCATTTTCATCGGCGCCAGCAGTGTCATGGTCGCCAGACCAATCGGGCTTAAGCACAGCTCACCCAGGGTCAGCAGCAGGATACTGAAGGTCAGCCACATCGGGGAGACACCGGCGCTGGTTTCAATCACGCGCTCGGACGCCATCATCATCACTGCAAAACCACCCGCAGCGAACAGGACACCGAACATAAACTTGGTGATACTGCTCAGGTTCATATTACGGCGCGCCAGGGCAGGCCATAACCAGCTGAACACCGGGGCCAGTATAATGATAAACAGGGCGTTGATGGACTGGAACCAGACAGTCGGGATTTCAAAACCGAACAGGTTACGGTCAGTGTAATCCTTCGCAAACAGATTGAATGACGTTGGTTTCTGTTCAAACGCAGACCAGAACAGGGCGGCGGTGACTAACAGAATAAAACAGACAAATAACCGGATGCGTTCACTGCTTTCCAGACCGGCAAACACAAACAGGTAGATGAAGTAGAGAATAACCATCCCGGAGATGAGGTAAACCATGTTGGTGGCAACCAGCATCGGGTTGAACGGGATAACGCCGGAGGCGATCAGGACAGTGACAGCGGCGATAACCACAGCCGCCAGGCCAACCCACTTACCGACATTTTTGCGCGCGACAGTCGGGCGATCCCAGCTGGAGTCCAGACCCACTTCACCGTCATACTGACGCATCAGCGGTACCGCGTAGAAGCGGAACACCAGCAGGGCCACTAACATCCCCAGACCACCGATACCGAAGCCCCAGTGCCAGCCGAAGTTAGGGACTAACCAGCCGGTCGCCAGAGGCGCGATAAAGGAGCCCATGTTAATCCCCATGTAGAACAGGGAAAAACCGCCGTCACGGCGTGTATCGTCCTGTTTGTACAGCGTACCGACCATGACCGTCACACAGGTTTTAAATAACCCGGTACCGATAACGATAAACAGCAGACCGACAAAGAACAGCTTTGGTGACCAGATTGCCGACAGGGCAATCGAGAGGTGACCGAGTGCAATAATGATTGAGCCGTACCAGACCGCCATGCGCTGCCCGAGCCAGTTATCCGCCAGCCAGCCGCCCGGCAGGGAGGTCAGGTAAATCGCACCGGCAAAAATACCGACGATAGCGGAAGCCTGTTCACGCGGAATATCCATCCCGCCTTCATAGACGGTGGCTGCCATAAACAGGATCAGTAACGGACGGATACCGTAGAAGGAGAAGCGTTCCCACATCTCGGTAAAGAACAGCGAGCTGAGCGGGTAAGGGTGCCCGAAGAAAGTACGTTTTTTGTTTGTTGTTGATTGCATCTGTAATTTCCCAAAGGTTTATTCCGGAGAATAAGCCTGAAAATGGTAAGGATAAACAGTTCCTGTTAACAAAATGATACTTTTGTGTATCAATAAACATCCTGTCTTATTAAAGTATTATTAACACACTTATCGTGAATCGTATTCACTTAAAGCACGTTTTCTATTTTATAAACCATTTTTTAGATGAAATGTCGACAAAAATCTCATTTCACAAGACTTATTTATACAAAATGTGATGAGGTCTATTGACAGAAGATGTGGATTATGAGGCTTACGTATATTTGCAAAATTATTTTAAATCAACCAGTTAAAGTTAACTCATAACGGAAAGATGAAATTTCAGTAACAAATTGCTGACAGCGAAAAGTAACCGGATGAAAACCGGCGATATCTACCCGATATCGGCCGGTTTAATTTTCGGGGCGCTCTGCGATTTTATGCACCACCACGAATAAAACAGATTAAACAGTACAACCGCAGCGGTGAAATAAAAGACAGATGCGAAGCCGAAATGCGCAGCCACCCAGGCGCCCATTAACGGTCCTGTAACATTACCGGCGTCGCGCAGTGCCTGGTTATAGCTGAAAATCCGTCCGGCAATTTCATGGGTGATATGATAAATAATCAGGGTCTGTACGGCGGGCAGCAGAGCGGCATTGACGGCGCCGAGCAGAAAACGCAGGGCACCGAGCTGCCAGTAATGGGTGACCCAGGCCATCGGCAGAATAACAAACACAGACACTGCCAGCATGGCGATCAGCACTTTATCCGGCCCTATCCGGTCACTCAGTTTTCCGAGGCGCGGGGCACTGATCAGCGCGGCCAGCCCCGGCACAGAGGCAATTAACCCGCTGATAAACGCCAGGTTTTCAGTATGTCCGCCGAGTTCACGGATATACAGGGTGATAACCGGGCTGACCGAACCCGCCGCTATCTGAATACACATGGTGGTGAAAAACAGGCAGATCACCAGGCGCGGATTTTTTATCGCTGCAAAAACCTGCTTTGTGTTGAGGGCATCTTTGCGTGACACCGGCGTGAAGTTTTCGCGGACAAAAAACAGTGTCACGAAAAAGCAGATAAACAGCACGCTGGCGGTGATATAGAAGACAGGACGCAACCCGGTGTGATCCGCCAGAAAACCGCCGATAAGCGGGCCGATAAGTGCGCCACTGACAGCGCCGGTGGAAAGCGTGCCCAGTGCCCAGCCGGTGCGTTTGACCGGTACCTGGGTGGCAATCAGGGCATTGGCATTCGGCACGAAACCGCCCAGCAGCCCGAGCAGGGCGCGCAGGAACAGCAATTGCCAGACATTCTGTGCAAAGCCCATCAGCAGCATGACAATCGCCATACCGAGCGCGGAGCGCAGCAGCATCAGCTTACGGCCTTTGCGGTCAGAGAGTTTGCCCCAGAAAGGGGCAGCGATGGCAGAAAACAGGAAGGTAATACTGAATGCCGCCCCCGTCCACAGATTGAGTTCCTCATGGTCTGTCACCCCGAGCTCTTCCACATAGAGCGGCAGAAAGGGCATGATCAGGCTGAAGGCGGCGCCGGTCAGAAAACAGCCGAACCACACAACATAAAGATTTCGTTTCCAGTTACGGTTGGGGGCTTTGTTCTGCATCAGGGTAGTAATTTAATTCCTTTTTTAATGGACTTTATCCCGGTCATGATAGAGGGACGGTTCGCCTTCCGGCCGTGTTTTGAAGCGCCGATGCAGCCACATATATTGTTCCGGGGCGCGTAAAATTTCTTTTTCCACAACATGGTTCATAAAGGTTGCGGCAGCCACATCATCATCTTCCGGAAAACCGTCCGCAGGGGGCTGGATCAGCAGTTCATAGCCTTTTCCGTCCGGCAGACGGCGCGGTGTGAACGGGATCAGTGCTGCACGACCGGCTTTGACCAGAATAGACGTACCGGTGGTGGTGGCGGCTTTCTCCACGGCAAACAGCGGGGCGAACACACTTTTGCGCGGGCCGTAATCGTGATCCGGTGCATACCACAAAATCTGTCCGTCACGCAGGGCGCGGATCATCCCTTTGACATCCTTGCGGTCGAGCATGGATTTGTTGGATCGCAAACGACCGGTGGTCTGCATCCAGTCCATCACCGGGTTATCGTTCGGACGGTAAACCCCGATGCCTGGATTGAGCATACCGAAAATCCGTGCGCCCAGTTCCAGGGTCAGGAAATGGATGCCTATCACGATAATACCTTGTCCGGATGCCTGTACTTTCTGAATATGTTCGCGGCCTTCCACCTTAAACCAGCGTTTTACCCGCCAGTCCGGCCAGAACCAGGCCATTCCGGTTTCAAACAGCCCCATGCCGACGGATTCAAAATTCGCCACCACCATCGCCTTGCGCTTTTCTTCCGGCATATCCGGAAAGCACAATTGCAGATTGCGGTCAGCAATCTCCGCGCGGCGTTTGAGAAAACGCATGGACAGACGACCAAGGCGGGTGCCCAGCCAGTAAATCACCGGATACGGCAGCAATACCAGCACATACAGCACACCCAGGCCAAACCAGGTCAGCCAGTAGCGGGGATGCAGAAACGAGCGTTGAAATTCAGGAGCTGTAATCATAATCAGACATCGTTATTGTTCAAAGCATCAGCAGATGCGGGTTCATGTAAATGATATAACACTAAATTATACGTGGTATCGGCCGCAGGTGTTAGTGTTCTGCGGTGCTGTTTTCAGCGTCCGTAATGCTGTTGAGCTGTGTGACCAGCTCCGCGAGGCTGCCAGCCGCCATTTTTTCCATCACTTTGGCGCGGTGCACTTCGACGGTTCTTACCGCAACATGCGCGATATCGGCGATTTCCCGGTTCATCAGCCCTTGTGCGACAAAACCGGCGATCTGACGCTCTTTCGGCGTCAGAGTCTGAAAACGGTCACGGATCCGGGCACAGGCCACGGCTTTGCCGGTTACAGCGGCGGCGCGGGTCAGTGCTGCCTGCAACGGTTGTGTGGCCACCGGTTTCTGCAGAAAATCCACCGCACCGAGTTTCATCTGCTCAACCGCCATCGGCAGGTCGCCGTGGCCGGTCAGGAATATCACCGCCAGTGTGCTGTGCTGCTTCTGAAGGATCTGATGCACACGGCAGCCGTCAAAATGCGGCATGCGCATATCCAGTAACACAATACCGTAAGTGTGCAGCGGCGCCTGTGCAACAAATGTCCGGCTGTCATTCCAGACACACACCTCATAACCTAGGCTCTCCAGCAAAAACTGACACGCCTGTGTCACAGCAACATCATCATCAACCAGGTGGATCACGGGCATGGGGATTCCTTTGTCGGTTCACTGAAGATAAGGGTAACACATAAGCCGGGCTGTTCGTCCGGGCCGGAACAATTTTCCATATGAATATCACCGGCCTGGCTGCGCATCAGGCGCTGGCAGATCACCAGTCCGAGCCCGAGTCCTTCCGCCCGGGTGGAGCGGAACGGGGCAAAAGGTTGTGTCAGCTGTGTTTCATCCATCCCGCCGCCGTTATCCTGCACCACCAGAATCTGTCCGCCCGGGGTGTGGTGATGTGTCACACGGATGCAGTCCGCCCCTGCCTGCAAGCTGTTACTGAACAGATTGGAGAGCACCTGATCCAGCAGTGCCGGCGGTAAGTGTAATACGGCATCATGCGCAACGGTGTTATATAAAACCGCAGAAGGGTATCGTTCCGTAACCCGCAGCAGTTTCCAGACCAGTTCCGGCACCGCCGCCACATTCTGCGGCACAGGCGCACTTTCCGGGGAGGACGGGCTGTTTCCCGCCCATAAGCGCAGGTTGCGGATAATACTGGCACCGCGTTCGGCCTGGCTGTCAATCTGCGACATGACCGGCAGCAGCGGGTGTGCGGGATCTTCCCGCTCCAGCCGGATTTGCGAGCCCCGGGCGTAATGGCGGATAGCGGACAGCGGCTGATTCAGCTCATGCGCAAAACCGGAGGCCATCTCCCCGAGCACACTGAGTTGCCGGGCTTTTTCCAGATCCTGCTGCTGGCGCTGTAACTGTGAATGGGCGGCTTCCAGCTGGCGGGTGCGGCGGCGCACCCGGAAAGCAATCCACACATGATTGATACCGAGAAACAGAAAAACCAGGGCAACCGAGCCTAACAGCCAGCTGTTTTTCCGGCTCCAGCTGATAATCTCCTGCCAGAACTGCCGTTGCTGCGGATGCTGATTGACTTCCCTCAGCAGATTTTCCACCTGGCGGGTGGATGACGGCGCACCCCAGCGCATGGTTTTTTCGCCGTGGCTGTTAAGCAGCACACGGGTGACTTCATCCGCCAGTTCGTCCGGCACACCGCTGCCCGCTGCAAATGACCAGTTCGGGTATAGCTCGCTGCTGGTCCAGCAGGGAATGGTGCTGTCCCGTCCGAGAAGCGGCCGGAAATCATCCTGGTGAATGAGTCCCTCTTTATCCATGGATTCAATCAGGCAGGCCGGAACAATCGCACCGGAAATTGCCTTATCCCGCAGCAGATAAAGCAGGGCATCGGCCGGAAAACCGGAGAACTGAAGATGGTAATCACGCGGCGGGTCGATACCCGCATCACGCAAGGCTTTATAGCCTAATAAATAGCCGCCGAAGGCATCGGGCGCGACCGCCCCGACTTTTTTACCGGTCAGATCCGCCGGAGTCTGATAAGGGCTCTCTTTGCGCACCAGTAATACACTGCCGATCACATTACGGGTGGCGTTATCCGGCTCATAAGCCGAACGCAGGGAAACCAGCCAGCGCAGGGGAAAGTTGCTGTCCAGCTGGATAAACTGTGCCGGATTGGTGAGGACAAACTGTATCTCATTATTGTGCAGCGCTTCCCGCATCTGATCCAGCGTCAGCGGCAGCAGGGTGAAGTGTTCGCCGGGCAGGGCGCGGTTGAGCTGCTCTGTCAGCGGCTCCCAGTAATGACGTGTCGGCGCATCCCCCCGCAGTGCCAGCACACCGATGGTCCACTGTGCGGCAAATGAAAAAGAGGTGAAAAATAACAGTGCGGTCAGCAAACCTGTGCGTGCGGCTATCTGCATGTGTCCCCGGGTCAGTGCGTCCTGTGTGCGTTTTCTGAGAAAAATCTGTTGTTTTAGATCAATGTATTCCCCGTTATGTGGTTAACCACAATAGGGGGACTCTCCGGCAATTTTTACAATCCCCATAATGACATATCCCTTTACTCAACAACATGTTTATTCCTTTTTGGTTGAGTTTGAATATGACGAGCAATGAAGTTCCAAATACACCGGAGAGCAGTATGGATCTTGGCAAACGAAAATTTCTGCAAAACCTGGGCGTCCTGACAGCAGGTACGGCCCTGGTTCCGATGGCGGAGGCAGGTCTGCATTTTTCGCCGACCCGCCGTGAAGGCGACCCGTCAAAGCGCTACGGTATGCTGATTGATTTACGCCGCTGTGTCGGCTGTCAGTCCTGTACCGTCAGCTGTTCAGTTGAAAACCAGAGCCCGCAGGGGCAGTTCCGCACCAGTGTCAGCCAGTATCAGATTCAGATCCGCAATGAAGAGGTGACCACCAACGTACTTCTGCCGCGTCTGTGCAACCATTGTGATAATCCGCCGTGTGTGCCGGTATGTCCGGTGCAGGCCACTTTCCAGCGCGAAGACGGCATTGTGGTGGTGGATAACACCCGCTGTGTCGGCTGCGCCTATTGTGTGCAGGCCTGTCCGTACGATGCCCGCTTTATTAACCACAGCACACAGACCGCAGATAAGTGCACCTTCTGCGCCCACCGTCTGGAAGCGGGGCTGTTACCGGCCTGTGTGGAATCCTGTGTCGGCGGCGCACGTATTATCGGTGACCTGAAAGATCCGTCCGGCACCATCAGCAAAATGCTCAGAGAGCATGAAGCTGCGATTAAAGTGCTGAAACCGGAAAACGGCACACTGCCGCAGGTGTTCTATCTGGGACTGGATGAGGCTTTCGTTCATCCGCTGGAAAACCGCGGACAGCCCGCATTATGGCAGGAGATCCACTGATGACTGAACAAGCGATGTTAATTCAGGAAGTGCTGGCCCGGCCGCAGGAAATCACCTGGCTGCCGTGGGCGGTACAATACTTCTTTATGATAGGGATCGCCGCCTGTGCCGCTCTGTATGCCTGCTGGCAGCGCTGGCGGGGAGACAAACGGGATGCCCGCCTCGAGATGCTCGCAGTCTTTATCAGCATCACCCTCGGGATCGCCGCGCCGATGGCACTGACAGCGGATCTGCATCAGACCGCCCGTGTCTGGCATTTCTATGCTTATCCGACGCCGTGGTCGTGGATGCCGTGGGGCGCTCTGTTCCTGCCGGCGTTTACCGGCTGTATCGGTCTCTATTTCCTGGCGCTGGTGGCGGACAAAATCTGGCATAAGCAATTTAAACTGACCCGCTGGGTGGCACTCGGCAGTGCCGCATTCGCCATCGGTCTGCTGCTGTATACCGGCCGTGAGGTTTCAGTGGTGCGTGCGCATCCGATCTGGTTCAGTTACTGGATCCCGGTGCTGCTCTTTTTCAGTGCATTACAGGCACTGCCTGCCCTGATGATGCTGGGTGCCCGCCGTGAGCCGCAGTATCAGGCACAACTGGCGCGTCTGCAGGTGGTTTCGTTACTGCTGCTGGCGGTGTGTATGGGATTCTGGATCGCCGGTGACACCATTTCCGGTGCCGCTATCCGCACTCAGCTCCGTTTCGGCACAACCGGGTGGACGCTGGCGATGGGTGAAATCGTTCTGTGGATTGCCCTGATGGTACTGGCGGTCCGTCTGCTGACCCGCCGTGGCCCGGTCGCGTATATCACCGTTCATACGCTGCTGACACTGTTCCTGACCTGGTCGCTGCGCTGGCTGCTGCTGATGCAGGTGCAGACACTGCCGAAATACAATGTCATGCACAATCCGTACAGCCTGCCGATGGGCACGGACGGTATTCAGGCCATTATCGGCACGATCGGTTTATGGATAGCTCTGGTGATTATATTCCGTGAAGGTATCCGCTGGGTTAATAACAAAGTACAGAATCAACAGAAAGTCGCGCAGGACGGGGGTGTACAACATGGCTAAGTCAACAAGACGTCAGTGGTTAAAAGCAGGTTTGGCGATCGGCGGACTGGCAGCGTTCGGTTACAGTTACCGCGATGTGGCGAAACGCGCCGTCGACGGGCTGATGAACGGTACTTCCGGTAAAGTGACTCTGCACCGCATTAACGGTAACTCGCTGATCCCGGAAGGAAATGCCCTGAAAGGCTGGCAGGCGGAAAACGCACAGGCGGTATCGATGACCCAGTGCTTCGGCTGCTGGACTCAGTGCGGGATCCGTGCCCGTGTTGACCGCGAAACCAATCAGGTGATCCGCATTGCCGGTAACCCGTATCATCCGCTCTCTCACGACCACCACATCGCCTATAACACGCCACTGGCGGAAGCCCTGAAAAACATGGGCGGCGAAAGCGGCTTGGAAGGACGTTCCACCGCCTGTGCCCGTGGTGCGACACTGATGGAAGGGCTGCACAGCCCGCTGCGTATCCTCGAACCGATGAAGCGCGTTGGTAAACGCGGCGAAGGTAAATGGCAGCGCATCAGCTTTGAACAGCTGATAAAAGAAGTGACGGAAGGCGGTGATCTGTTCGGCGAAGGTCATGTGGACGGGCTGCGTGCCATCCGCGACCTCGATACGCTGATTGACCCGGCACAGCCTGCTCTCGGCCCGGTGGCAAACCAGTTACTGGTGACTAACGCCGGTGATGACGGGCGCGATACCTTTATCCGCCGTTTTGCCCAGAATGCCTTCGGCAGCAAAAACTTCGGCGCACACGGCGCTTATTGCGGACTGGCTTACCGCGCCGGTTCCGGTGCGCTGATGAACGACCTGGATAAAAACGCCCACGTCAAACCGGACTGGGATTATGTGAAGTTTGCCCTGTTCCTCGGCACCTCTCCGGCGCAGTCCGGTAACCCGTTCAAACGCCAGGGGCGTCAGCTGGCCAATGCGCGGATCCGCGACAGCTTTAACTATGCGGTGGTTTCACCGGCACTGCCGCTGACCACTACGCTTGCCAATGACCACGGACACTGGATCCCAATTACACCGGGCACCGATTCCGCGCTGGTCATGGGTATGATCCGCTGGATGATTGAGAATAACCGCTATAACGCGGAGTATCTCGCCGTTCCGGGGGAAGCCTCCATGAAGCGTGTCGGTGAGAGCAGCCGGACAAACGCGACTCATCTTGTCATCACCGATGATGCGCATCCGCTGGCCGGTCAGCATCTGACAGCCGAAGCCCTGAGCGGACAAACATCTGAAGAGCCGGTGTATATGGTGCTGACAGAGCAGGGTGAGCTGGTTCCGGCGGACAATTGTGACCGTGCGGTACTTGAAGTCAGCCAGCCGGTCACGCTGGCAGACGGCACCACGGTGAATCTGAAGAGCAGTTTCCTGCTGCTGAAAGAGTCCGCACAACGTTTTACTCCGGCAGAATACAGTGCCCGCTGCGGCGTGCCGGAAGAAACGATTGCCGCACTGGCGAAAACACTGACCTCATACGGCCGTCAGGCGGCGGTCATTTCGCACGGCGGGATGATGTCCGGTAACGGATTCTATAACGCCTGGGCGGTGATCATGCTCAATGCACTGATCGGTAACATGAACCTGAAAGGCGGCGTGTCTGTCGGCGGCGGCAAGTTTAACGGTGCCAATGACGGGCCGTGCTACAAAATGGACAGCTTTCCGGGCAAAGTGAAGCCGAAAGGCATGAACCTGGCGCGCAGTAAGTCGGTCTATGAAAAATCTGATGAATACAAAAACAAGGTTTCCGCCGGTCAGAACCCGTATCCGGCCAAAGCACCGTGGTATCCGCTGGCAGCCGGTCAACTGACCGAGCAGCTCGGCTCCGCACTGGAAGGGTATCCGCACAAGCTGAAAGCCTGGATCACCAATATGACCAACCCGCTGTACGGCATTGCGGGGATCCGTCAGGTGATGGAAGAGAAACTGAAAGACCCGGCGCATCTGCCGCTGATTATCGGTATCGATGCCTTTATGAATGAAACCACCGCGCTGGCGGATTACATTGTGCCGGATACCCACAACTTTGAAAGCTGGGGATTCAGTGCGCCGTGGTCCGGTGTACAGACCAAAGCCACCACCGCCCGCTGGCCGGTTGTTGCGCCGCGTGTGGCAAAAACAGCGGATGGTCAGCCGGTAGCGATGGAATCCTTCTGTATTGCGGTGGCGAAAGCCCTGAACCTGCCGGGATTCGGTGATAATGCTATCGCGGACAATGACGGTAACACTTATCCGCTGAATACGGCGGAGGATTACTATCTGCGTGTGGCGGCCAATACCGCCTTTATGGGCGAGAAACCGGGGCCGGAAGCCAAAGAGGCGGATATCCGCCTGTCCGGGGTGGATCGCATCATGCCTGCCATGCAGCAGGTGCTGAAAGCAGAGGAAATCAGCCGTGTTGCTTATCTCTTCAGCCGCGGCGGCCGTTTTGCGCCGTATGAAAAAGGCTGGGACGGGGAGAAAACCGGGCCGCAGTGGAAACAGCCGCTGCAGATCTGGAACGCGGAAGTGGCGCAGAACCGCCATGCCATCACCGGCGAGCGTTTCAGCGGGTGTCCGGCCTATTATCCGCCGCGCCTGTCTGACGGCAGTGATATTGACCGTGTCTATCCGGCGGAAAGCTGGCCGCTGAAACTGATGTCCTTTAAATCCCATGTGATGAGCAGTTCAACCACCATGATTGAGCGTCTGCACCATGTGAAACCGTCAAACCTGGTGGCGATCAACCCGGCGGACGGCGAAAAGTTCGGCGTGCAGCACGGGGATCTGGTGCGTATCACCACGCCGGGCGGCAGTGTCGAAGCGCAGATCAGCCTGCTGACCGGTGTGATGCCGGGTGTGGTGGCGATTGAACACGGTTACGGACATCACGAAATGGGTGCGCGTCAGCACTATCTTGACGGCGAAGCGCTGGCGATGGATAAACGGATCGCATCCGGCATTAATATCAACGATCTGGGCTTCGCTGACCCGACCCGTCAGGTGGCTAACACCTGGCTGGACTGGGTAACCGGAGCCTCTGTGCGGCAGGGATTGCCGGCGAAAGTGGAACGGATTTCCGCAGCCTGATAACACTGTCTGCCTCAACCCATCATCCAACAATTATAATAAGTCGTAATGCAATACCTCTGACCACCTCCGGGTGGTCTTTTTTTTTACCGCAGAAAACACAAAGGACACCAAATGGTGTCCCTCTTGTGCAGTCTTTGCGTGTCAGTGTCTGATATTGTCTGACTGATTATAATATTCGCCGGATTCAATTTTATCGATACCGGCCTGAAGTATGTCAATCAACTGGCGGGCGACATCAGTCGTCAGCCACATAGTTTTATCCACTTCTGCATGTTCGGGAGACTGGGACTGATCCTGCAGATAATGCAGGCGCAGCATCATGGCGTCGTAACTGTCGACGGTACTGATATCCCATCCGATAACCGGATGAGTCTGGATCACGGTTTTTTTATCGTTCATGGAACCTCCTAATCATACGGCAAGATGGTTAAGTATCTCTGACTAAGAGCTAACGTCCCGTTAACAACGGGTGATATCAGTATAAGGTCTTTTCGCAAAGTAAAAAGGGGGATCAGACTTTTATTATGCAAAAAACGGCAAAAACGCCTTCTCTGAACATAATAGTAGTGCAATAAGATGGTTTTTACCTTATTGCACTAAAAGCCTGAGTGTTTATACCTGGTTTATTTTGCTTAACGACAGATTTTAACATCCCAGCGGGCATCAGTTCCGGCCAGGAAAGGTACTAAAACATCCTCTGCACCGTTAATGGTTTCCGGGGTGATGGCTTCCTGACGGGTTAATTCGATAAAGCCGTCATTGACCGGCAGACCATAAAACGCCGGGCCGTTCAGTGAACAGAATGCCTCAAAGTGCTCCAGCGCGTTCAGCTCCTCAAATACCGTGGCATAAGCGGCCAGTGCGGTCGGGGCATTGAACACCCCGGCACAGCCGCAGGAGGACTCTTTGCGGTGACGGGCATGCGGAGCGCTGTCCGTACCGAGGAAGAACCGTTTGCAGCCGCCGGCCACTGCCTGACGCAGTGCTTCCTGATGCACATTACGTTTCAGGATCGGCAGGCAGAACAGATGCGGACGCACACCGCCGACCAGCATATGGTTGCGGTTAAACATCAGATGCTGCGGTGTCAGTGTGGCGGCGACATTATCATCCCCGTCCAGCACATACTGAGCAGCTTCTTTGGTGGTGATATGCTCGAACACCACTTTCAGCGCCGGGAAATCACGGCGCAGCGGGATCATCACATCATCAATAAAACGGGCTTCACGGTCAAAAATATCAATATCGGCGTGTGTCACTTCGCCGTGTACCAGCAGCGGCATACCGTTGCGGGACATCATCTCCAGCACCGGATAAATATTGCGGATATCTGACACGCCATGTGCGGAGTTGGTGGTCGCATTCGCCGGATACAGCTTACAGGCGGTAAACACACCTTCGTGGAAACCGCGTTCAATCTCAGCCGGGTCTGCGCTATCGGTCAGATAGCAGGTCATCAGCGGGGTAAAACTGTGCCCCTGCGGTACGGCGGCCAGAATGCGTTCGCGGTACGCAATGGCGGCATCGGTGGTGGTGACCGGCGGAACCAGGTTCGGCATCACAATGGCGCGCCCGAAAAATTCACTGGTGAAAGGCACAACAGTACCGAGCATCGCACCATCACGGAAATGGATATGCCAGTCGTCAGGGCGGCGGATTTTCAGGGAAGTAACAGGATGAGTCATTGAACCGGCTCCGAAATAAGTAAAGGATAACCTGATGGCGGGTGCCATAAGCCGGAAAAGAATGATAGAACGATTCGCCGGTAAATACCATGTTAATTTGCGCTTTTGCGTTACCGGCGGAGAAACGGTAGCTCTGTTGCAGAAACGGGCAGGGGGTTTCTGAATGTTTGTCCGGGTTACCGGCATCACGGGTCGGTTGTCGTAATGACCTGTTGTAAAATCCGCACTATTGCTTTGCACCTATATAGTATATGATCTATATTATAAGGACATAACGTGTGGAAGATAGTCACAACAGATAATTTTACAGCGTGGTTTGCTGAGCGGGATGACGGAGATCGCGCAGCAATACTGGCAGCGATGCTGGTATTGGAGAAGCGGAGACCCGGCTTACCAAAGCCGTATGCGGATACTGTAAAAGGTTCCCGGTATACGAATATGAAAGAGCTTCGTATACAGAGCAGGGGACAACCGATACGGGCATTTTTTGCATTCGCCCCTGAGAGAAGAGGCGTCTTGCTGTGTGCGGGGTATAAAACCGGCAAAGAAAAACGTTTTTATATGCAGATGATCCCGCAGGCTGACCGTGAGTATACAGAATGGCTGAACAGGCCGGAAAACAGGAGTTAACAATGGGAAAGTCACTCAGACAACTGCTGGCTGAGGAAAAGCCGGAAGTCGCGGCTGCTGCACGGGTTCAGGCGGATGAGATCCTGCTGAATATCCATCTGGCGGAGCTGCGGGAGAAAGTGAAGAAAACACAGGTGGAAATGGCGCAGGCACTGGGAATAAAACAGCCGACAGTCGCAGGGATGGAAAAACCGGGGCGTGATGTCAAATTATCCACGCTGAGACGCTATGTGGATGCCATCGGCGGAAAACTGAATATTGATGTTGAACTGCCGGACGGCACGCATTATATGTTCCGGGTCTGATACGGGATACTGCGGATAAAACAGAGAAATAAACAGGAGAGTAAACGTTGGCTCCTCCAGCTGGACTCGAACCAGCGACATACGGATTAACAGTCCGCCGTTCTACCGACTGAACTATGGAGGAACATCTTCAACGCGGGGTGCATAGTAGTGCGGCGGGGCCGGTTTGTCAAAATGAAAAATGACTTTTTGAATCGTTTGCTTTGTTTGTGATCACTTTGCAGGAAATAACAGCAAAAAGCATAATTTCTGCCTGTAAATCAGTCAGTCATGAAAAATAAAAACAGGCAGACAGAAATTACCGGATGGCATAAACGAAAAAGCCCGCTCAGTGAGCGGGCTCTTAAATATGGCTCCTCCAGCTGGACTTGAACCAGCGACATACGGATTAACAGTCCGCCGTTCTACCGACTGAACTATGGAGGAAGCGTGTTCTCTGTGAGAACGGGGTGCATAGTAATGTGGTCAGAACGGATTGTCAAAGCGAAAATCAGAGATTGTGATCTGTTTGCCGTACTTATGAGCATTCCGGCGGAATAATCATCAAAATCACGGGGTTAACAGGTATAAATCCGGATTTTCACCCTCAGGGAATTCATCAGAAGCCGTGCGGAAAAAGAAGAACAGCAGAAATGAAAAAAGCCTGCTCAGTGAGCAGGCTTTTAAATTTGGCTCCTCCAGCTGGACTTGAACCAGCGACATACGGATTAACAGTCCGCCGTTCTACCGACTGAACTATGGAGGAATCGCGTTCTCGTGAGAACGGGGTGAATCATAGCTATCCTGCGGCAGCTTGTAAAGGGCAAAATGCAAAAAAATGACTGAGTGGCTAAGGCTTGAGCAATTGCGGATAAGCAGGGACAAAACCGAAAAAGCCCGCTCAGTGAGCGGGCTCTTAAATATGGCTCCTCCAGCTGGACTTGAACCAGCGACATACGGATTAACAGTCCGCCGTTCTACCGACTGAACTATGGAGGAAGCGTGTTCCCCTGGGAACGAGGCGCATATTAACGGGGTGCCCCGGTTGTGTCAACGGGAAAAAGGCAATTTTATTCTGTTTGCTCAGCAAGTAACCCGGGTGAGTGAAAAACAGGCATAAACAGTGGCTTAAGCTGCACCTTTCATCCAGTGAGAGCGTGGTTTTTCCGGATGCGCTTCCGGGTACGCCATCAGATGCAGATCATAAAATGACACGGTACCTTTTGTTTCTGTCATATGGCGGATCTCCTGTTTCAGTGAATCACTGACCTGCGGGTGGTCAAGTAACGCCGCCAGGGTTTCCGGGGGCACAACTTCACTGACAAACCATTCGCCGTTGTAGCACACCCGCAGATCCAGCACGCCGATATCCGTAAAGCGGTAAACCGGTCTGACTTCAAACAGCAGAACCGCAGCCATTACCAGGAACAGGGCACTGAAACCGAGCAGCCAGTAAAAGCCGAAGTAGGGTGCATAATAAATAAGAACACCCAGAACAAGATAGGACACCACCATCGCCAGACATAAATAAGGATAGGTGCGGATAAAATGACTGCTGAAACGGGGTTTTCCGTCCCGTTTCTCACGCTGGTTGATATTATCAAGAGCGCCGGTAATAAGTGTTCTGACGACATCCATATGAATGACCTCCGCAGGTCTGCTGACTATTCTGATACATTATATTAACATGTCCGGTACACAACCGCGCAGAACAGTTACGGGCTTTGTGAGGGATAACTGTTATGATGCGGGGATTATTGAGAATAGTCTTATTTGGCTTAAGTCTGGCCTGATTGTCAGTTCAATACGCTGAAATCGCAGACAATTAACCAAACAAAAGTTAATAAATATGAGCTCTTTCACTTTTTTTAAAATTCACGGCAATAAATCAGTTGCTATTCATCCCCACTCATGAGTTAATGCTTGCGGCCCTAAAAAGAGCAGCTTTATGTATGACAACTGAGTTTGAGCGTTTAAGTTGAGTGTTATCCCGGATAGCCTTTGACCGTTTCATATGCTGTGTGCCTCCATTTAGTTTTTGCTTCCGGCCAGTACCTGCCAAAATGGCAATGCATTTATTTATATATAGGAAAGTCACATGTCTGACAAAATGAAAGGTCAAGTTAAGTGGTTCAACGAATCTAAAGGCTTTGGTTTCATCACTCCAGCTGATGGCAGCAAAGATGTTTTCGTTCACTTCTCTGCCATTCAGGGCGCAGGTTTCAAAACCCTGGGCGAAGGCCAACAAGTAGAATTCACCATCGAGAATGGTGCTAAAGGCCCGGCTGCAGCTAACGTAACTCCGCTGTAAGATATAGCCAAACCGAATTCCAAGCCTGCCGCGTAAGTGGCGGGCTTTTTTTATACCTGATTTTTATACTGATCACGCTATCGTGACGACCGGGAGCCGGATGATGCAGATTGACGACATAGTTTATGTCAAAACCGATGCGGATGAGCCGCGTGAAGGCCGGATATTGCTGATCGAACCGTTCAGTGAAGGTGTGATGTATCTGGTGGCGTTACCGGAATATCCGGAGGGGATTTGGTTTTTCAATGAAAAAGAGGGCGGGGATGGTGTATTCATCACGCCGAAAAATAATTTCTGACTTTACATATTTTCGCGGACATCCTATACTCCGCGCATCTTTTCTGAACAGAGGACCCGGATTTGGACAGTCACAGTTATAACTCAATTAACTGATCCGGCACACCTTTCTCTTCTGAAACCTGTCTGCCGGAATGATAATGGCGGGCAGCACCTTTCTTACGGTACTGCACTTTTTTATTGATACAGATGATCCGCCGGTTCCCGGTCGTATCACTGCTACAGGTATGCAGTATGTTTATTGTTTCTCACGCACTCTTTCCTCCTGGTTACTGAGCAGAATTTTCAGTCATTTTTACTTTTTCTGCTGTTAACACCTGACGCCATTGCGTCTTTCAGGTGGAGGTTACCATGTTTGCAATTCCTTATTTACTCAATTTACTGGCGGCGCTGGCACTTGGCGCCCTGATTGGTGCGGAGCGCCAGTGGCGTCAGCGGATGGCAGGCCTGCGCACCAATGCGCTGGTGGCAGTAGGTGCCGCTGTATTTATCTTAAGTTCGGTGACCACATCACCGGACAGCCCGGGGCGTATAGCCGCACAGGTGGTTTCCGGCATTGGTTTTCTCGGGGCCGGCGTTATTATGCGTGAAGGCATGAATATCCGCGGGCTGAATACCGCCGCGACATTATGGTGCTCAGCCGGCATAGGTGTACTGTGCGGACTGGGGGAATTTGGCCCGGCAGTGACGGCAGCGCTGGTTATCTTATGTGCCAATATTTTGCTGCGGGAAGCTGCGCAGCGTATTAATGCCCGGCCGGTCATTCACGCCACAGACCTGGTGCAGGACTATAAAATCCGTGCCGTTTGTCATGAAAAAGATGAAATTCTGGTCAGAACCGTGATCCTTCAGGCGCTGAATGGTTCACATGTCCGGCTGCATTCACTCAGCAGTGCGGATACTTCCGGCGGAAAACTGGAGGTTTGTGCGGAAGTGCGTGCCACACCGGCAGAGCAGAAGGAGATAGAAGGCATTGTTTGCCGGGTCAGTCTGGAGAGAAGTGTCAGTGCGGTCAACTGGATGATTGCCTCTGAACTGCCGGTCTGATGCCTTTCTGTACGCGGGTCAGCAACTATCGATCTTTTTTTAATAAAGCCTTAAGGTTTGTGCCGGTGGTTATTCCACCGGCTTTATTCTGTGTATCAACAGAATATTTATATTTAGTGATAATTTTTGATGGAAGAGGCAGAGGATTTTTAGCTTATTTTAAGAATAAAGAACTAAATCTTCAGCTATCCGCTTGATGGAAAGTGCCGGATTAGTGTCACACTACGGCAGATTTTTTGTGGCAGTAAAGTGAGGTTACGGGGTGGAGAGCGTGACGTCTGTCATAAATATCGGCCCGGATTTCAGAAACTTTTCAGAAAATCAGCAATAAACCGTGATGGCAATCACAATTTGATAACATTTTATCGGTAATCAGGCGATGGTATAAAAAGCGCAGGATCGCAAATTTTGATCTGCTTACTGATTTTCAGTGCTGCGGGATAAAGAGCACTGTTCTGCGGGACTGAATAGCGTGAAATAATTACCCTGAATCGTCACATGACTGCGATACACTTTTAATTTGTAAAAACAAAAGTATATAGTAACTATATGTTACTATATTGTAGGTTATTACTTCAGACACGATCCTATCTTTTAATGCTACATTTAATTAACGACTTTGCTAATAGGAAAATGCCGGGATTGTGATGGTATGATGCCATTTCTGTGACAGAAGCATGTCAGTGTGTTTTTCAGAACAGTAACCGGTTTATCAAAGAGGCGGCGAGTTTATAAAAGTATCATCCGAAGGTATATACATAACCTTATCAGCTCCGGAAAGACAAATAAGTGAGCATATAAAAAGAGAGAGCCATTATTTTTAAAAAGAAATAAAGACAGCCTGAATTGAAAACCACAACAATGAATTAAATTCATTTAATCTTCAGTTACCTTCCTTCCAAATAACCCCTTGGCTATAACATAAAGTTATCTTATGATTTATCATCATGAATGGCTATTTTTTGTTAAAAATAACTAAACATTGATCAGCGGGGATGTTATGTAATGCTCACAATTTCACATTGTTATTGCAGGGTCATAAACCGGGTGAAAATGAACAAAATCGAACTTTATATAACCATTTAGGTGAAAAATAAGAGTTTTGTACCGCTATTTTTGCTAAGTATACCTTCGATAGATAGGGTAAAGCAGAGTTTCCCAATAAAGCTCATTGATCTGGATCAATATAGGCAGTCACATTATATGATTGGTGTAATGGACTTGAGTCACACACATTTTGAGTCGTATTCGCCTGAAGATTATTGACATTTGACTTATGGGAGTGATAAGTACGGTGAGTATTTGGGATATGGTGAGACAAAATATAATTAATAGTAAAATTGTACTAATGCATGGTGGGATGTTTATCTTTCTCTGCCAAAAACAAACATCAGTGGCTTGAATAGTTAATTTTGTGGTGCATAATAAATAACGTCTATAAATGATATAAGATGATTCAGACATTAAATAAGCTGGTGCTGATTTTAATCGTTACCTTTATTGTTTACAGGTATTCCTGATATGTATTTAATTTAAGTTTACTTTTGTGTGTTTCGCACGCATGCCGGATATTTATATGGATTGGCAGTAAACGATGGAATGAGCTTCTCCGGTATTTATTACATTACGTAAAACAGGATCTCCGGTATCACACAGCGCCGGAGATAGTTTCTGCTGTACTTTGTTGCTGCTGATATTCGGAAAGGAAAAAAAATGAGCCAGACGACTGATTTTCTGAAGCATATTTATGATATTAACCTCTCATACCTGCTGTTAGCCCAAAAACTTATTGCTCAGGAAAAAGCTTCTGCCATGTTCCGCTTAGGCATTAACGATGCAATGGCAACTACGTTAGCAAACCTTACGCTCTCTCAATTGGTCAAATTAGCGGAAACCAACCAGCTAATCTGTCAGTTCAGATTTGAAAGCAGCGAAACCATTGAAAAACTTACACGCGATTCCCGCGTGGATGAATTACAACAGGTTCATACCGGAATTTTACTGTCAACCCGTCTGCTGCAAACGCACGGCGCGGCTGGCACTGACTCACACGCAAGAAAAAGATAAGTATCATGGCCGAAAAAAGTATCATCAAAGAGGCTCAGGATATCCGTCTCGCGATGGAATTAATCTCTCTGGGTGCTCGTCTTCAGATGTTGGAAAGCGAAACGCAAATCAGCCGCGGACGCCTGATCCGCCTCTACAAAGAGCTGCGCGGATGTCCGCCCCCGAAAGGTATGCTGCCGTTTTCCACCGACTGGTTTATGACGTGGGAACAAAATATTCACGCCTCCATGTTTTATAACGCCTATGAGTTTTTGATGAACAGCGGACAGTGCACCGGTGTTGATGTGATAGTAAAGGCTTACCGGCTGTACCTGGAGCAGTGTCCTCCGGCGCCCGGTGAAGAGCCGCTGCTGGCACTGACCCGCGCCTGGACCCTGGTGCGTTTTGTGGAGAGCGGAATGCTTCAGCGCTCGGTCTGCAGTTGCTGCAGCGGGTCATTTGTTACCTACGCGCACATCCCTGAAAACAGTTTTACCTGCAGTTTGTGCCAGCCGCCGTCACGGGCAATAAAAAAACGTAAACTTTCCGCGCTTCCCGCCGATATTACGCTATATCGAGAGGATGGCATTGCCAAAGCGGTAATGTGACTGGATTGATTTGGTAAACAGGCAAATCCGTTTTGCCTGTCCTTCCTGAAAATTCCCTTTGACTGCCATCCGATACCTAACTGAGTTAAAGGGAATAGTGTGTTAATACTCATCGGATACATCATTGTTACGGGCACGGTCATCGGCGGCTATCTGATGGTTGGCGGCCATATGGGCGCACTTTATCAACCCGCTGAATTTGTTATTATTTTAGGTGCCGGTTTTGGTGCATTTGTCGTCGGTAACAGCGGAAAATCCATTGTTGCCCTGGGTAAAGTACTGCCGCGTCTGTTCCGGCGCTCCTCCTACAACAAAGCGATGTCAATGGATTTGATGGCGCTGTTGTTCCAGTTACTCAATAAATCCCGCCAGCAGGGGCTGCTTGCCCTGGAAAAAGATATCGAAAATCCGCAGGAAAGCGATATTTTTTCCCAGTACCCGCGCATTCTCAAAGACCCGGCTGCACTGATGTTTCTGGTGGATTATCTGCGTCTGATGATCACCAGTAACCTGCAAAGCCACGAAATTGAAGCCCTGATGGATGAGGAACTGGAAACCTTCCGTCAGGAGAGCGAAGTGCCGGCTTCCGGCCTGAATATGGTCGGGGATTCCATGCCGGCATTCGGTATTGTTGCCGCCGTTCTCGGGGTGGTTAATGCGCTGGGTTCTGCTGACCGTCCGGCCGGTGAGCTGGGGGCGCTGATTGCGCATGCGATGGTCGGGACATTCCTCGGTATTCTCGTCGCGTATGGCTTTATTTTACCGCTGGCGTCACTGATTCGTCTGCGCAGTGGTGAACAGCTGAAAATGCTGGAATGTATCAAAGTCACTTTCCTTTCATCCTTACAGGGTTATCCGCCGCAAATCGCGGTTGAATTCGGCCGTAAAGTCCTGTTCAGCGCCGATCGTCCGTCCTTTACCGAGCTGGAAGACAAGGTCCGTGAAGTAAAAGTCAGCCACCGTACCGAAGCACAGGACGGGGAGTAAACCGACGATGAAACCGGGCAATACGCATGTTATCCGCGTCAAAAAGCGGGGCGGTCACGGGCACGGCGGCGGACACGGCGGGTCATGGAAGATTGCTTACGCTGACTTTATGACCGCCATGATGGCGTTCTTCCTGGTGATGTGGCTGATTTCTATCTCCAGCCCGCAGGAGCTGACTCAGATTGCGGAATACTTCCGCACACCGCTGAAAACAGCGATCAACCCGGGAACAAAAACCGGGGATGCCACTAACCCGATTCCGGGCGGCGGCAAAGACATCATTTACAAAGACGGTGACACACTGCCGGACCCGGACAGCATGCAGGAAGAGCAGGGACAGGATGAAGCCGGTCGTTTTGAGAAACTGAAACAGGATCTGGAGCAGGCAATTCTCAAAGACCCGCGTCTGAATGAACTGAAGCCGCATCTGCTGATTGATACCACCGATGACGGGCTGCGGATCCAGATTGTCGACAGTGCCAACCGCCCGATGTTTATGGTCGGCTCCACCCACGTTGAACCGTATATGCGGGACATTCTGCGGGCTATCGCGCCGATCCTCAATGATGTGCCGAACCGCATCAGTATTTCCGGTCACACGGATGACCTGCCGTATGCCAACGGCGGTAATTACAGCAACTGGGAACTGTCTGCCGAACGCGCCAATGCCTCGCGCCGTGAACTGGTGCGCGGTGGTATGGCCGAGAACAAAATTCTGCGGGTGGTCGGGATGGCATCCTCTATCCATCTGGATAAAAACGACGGACTTGCGCCGGTGAACCGCCGTATCAGCATCATCGTTCTGAATGAATCGGAGATGGCAAATATTCTCCATGAATATGAGGGGGCTGTTCCCATTACCGATTTACAGCAGCTGAAGCAGTTGCCAGCGCCACATACCGAGATACCGGCTCCGCCGGAGATCCCGCCGGAAAGGGTGCCGGAACCGGCGGCACCGGATCAGACACCGCCGCAGAACAGCGCTGCGGCGGCAGATACAACACAATAAACAGGATGGACAGGTACTGCCGGATTGCCGGCAGTACCTGTCAGCCGTAACACAAGAAAAAAATTGGATAACCGCGATGGATATAACCGAGTTTTATCAAACGTTCTTCGATGAAGCCGACGAGCTGCTCCGGGATATGGAACAGCACCTGCTGGAGCTTGATCCCCGGGATCCGGACAGTGAACAGCTCAATGCTATCTTCCGCAGCGCGCACTCCATTAAAGGTGGTGCGGCAACATTCGGATTCACGCTGTTGCAGAAAACCACACACACCCTGGAAAACCTGCTTGATAAAGCCCGCCATGATGAGCTGACGCTGACGCCGGATATCATTGATGTCTTCCTTGATACCAAAGATGTGATGGGCTCGCAGCTGGATGCCTATAAGAGCGACACACTGCCGGATGAAGAAAGCTTTAACCGCATCTGTGAAGTGCTGGGGCATGTGGAGCAGAGTGTGGCGGACGCCGCTGTTGTCACGGAAACCGCCGCGCCGGAACCGGTCAGTGAAACCGCAGAAATTACTGCCGGCTCAGAAGAGAGCAGCACAGTACCGGAAACCGGTTTTTCACATCATTTCACGTTCACGCTCAGTAAGTTAAAGGAGAGCGAAGTCGCTCTGCTGGCCGATGAGCTGTCGCTGTTCGGCACGGTATACAAAACTGAACAGGGTACCGATACCCTGAAAGTCTGGCTGGGCACCAATACCGCGATTGATGACATCAGCGGCGTGCTCTGCTTTGTGGTGGATGATTCTCAGATTGCGTATGAGGAAACACCGGCAGCGGAATTAACCGCCATGCTGGCCGCAGACAATACCCCGGCAGAGGCGGAAGAAGAAACCGTCAGCGCACCGGTTGCTGTACCGGCACCGGCAGCAGCATCGTCATCTGCTCCGGCGGCGCGCAAAGCACCGGCTGCGGCGGCAAAAAATAAAGGTGACAGCGGCAGCATCCGTGTGGCGGTGGAAAAGGTGGATCAGCTGATCAACCTGGTCGGTGAGCTGGTGATTATCCAGTCAATGCTGACTCAGCACAGCCAGCAGGTGGATCAGGCCGAATATGCGGAACTGCTCAGTTCGATTGTTCAGCTGGAACGCAACTCGCGGGCGCTGCAGGAATCTGTCATGTCTATCCGCATGATGCCGATGGATTATGTCTTCAGCCGCTTCCCGCGCATGGTGCGCGATATCGCCTCAAAACTGAATAAGAAAATTGAGCTGAAAGTGGAGGGCAGCTCCACCGAACTCGATAAGAGCCTGATCGAGCGGATTATCGATCCGCTGACTCACCTGGTGCGCAACAGCCTTGACCACGGTATTGAGAAACCGGATGTCCGCGCGGCAAACGGCAAACCGGAAGCCGGGACTCTGACCCTGGCGGCGGAACATCAGAGCGGCAATATCTGCATTGAAGTGCGGGATGACGGTGCCGGTCTGAACCGGGAGCGGATCCTGGCCAAGGCCCGTCAGCAGGGCATGGATGTGCACGACAACATGACCAACGATGAAATCGCGATGCTGATTATGGCACCGGGTTTCTCCACTGCCGAAGTGATCACCGATGTGTCCGGCCGCGGCGTGGGTATGGATGTGGTGAAACGGAACATTCAGGACATGGGCGGCCGTATTCAGATTGGTTTCACCGAAGGGCGCGGCACCGTGACCCGCATCCTGCTGCCGCTGACTCTGGCTATCCTCGACGGTATGTCCGTCAAAGTGGCCGATGATGTCTTTATTGTGCCGCTCAGCGCCATTATCAGCACACTCCAGCCGCGTCAGGAAGACATTTACCGCCTTGCCGGTGAGGAAAAAATGCTGCTGGTGCGCGGCGAATATCTGCCGCTGGTGGAAATGCATCAGGTCTTCGGTATCGAAGAAGCGGAACGTGATCTGGCGAAAAGTATCGCCCTGATTGTTCAGAACGCCGGTAACCGTTACGCCCTGCTGGTTGACAGACTGATCGGACAGCAGCAGGTGGTGGTGAAAAATGTTGAAAGTAATTACCGCAAAATTCCGGGGATCTCTGCCGCCACTATTATGGGTGACGGTTCTGTCGCACTGATTATTGATGTGGCGGAACTGCAGCGGATGAACAACGAAATTTTGTGCAAAAAGAAAATGAACACGTCACACGTCGTGATGCAATAAACAAAGGTAAATAACCATGTCGATGATGGATGAAGATTTAAACAAACTCGATGAAGAGAAAAACGGCGAAGGGTACCTGATTTTTACCCTGGGCGAAGAAGAGTACGGCATTGAGATCCTGAAAGTACAGGAAATCCGTGGTTATGAGCAGGTCACCCGCATTGCGAATACCCCGGATTTTATCAAGGGTGTCACTAACTTACGCGGTGTGATTATCCCGATTATCGATCTGCGTGTGAAGTTCTCCCATCAGAACGTCACTTACAACGACAACACCGTAGTGATTGTGGTCAATCTGAAAGATCGTGTGGTGGGGATTGTGGTGGACGGCGTGTCTGACGTGCTGGTGCTCAAAGATGAGCAGATTGCCCCGGCGCCGGATTTTGCGGTCACTTTATCAACCAAGTATCTGACCGGCCTGGGCACCATTGGTGACCGGATGCTGATCCTGGTGGATATCGAAAAGCTGCTTTCCAGCGAGGAAATGGCACTCATCGACAGCATGGCTGAATGATAATTCAGCCAAATGGTTTTGGTTAAGCCATCACTAAAGTTTTTTGTCGTGTGACCGATATCAAAAATACAATAACACTATGCCAGTAGAAAATTATGTATAGCAGAATTAAAATTGTATCAGGGCTTTTATCCGTTATTCTTATATTTGTACTGTTGCAGCTGGCATCCAGCGGGCTGATGTTCAGCAAACTGGGTGAAAACCGCGACAGTATCCACTTTTTGGATTCACTCCAGAGTCAGAGACAGGTTCTGACCCAGAGCTGGGTTAATCTGATCCAGGCCCGCGCCAATTTAAACCGGGCGGCAAACGGCTTTTTGCTCAGAGAGCACACCTTTAAAGACGATGCCACCCCGGATGAGCTGATCAAACAGGCCACCCGTCAGTTAGCGGATGCAGACGCTGCGTATGCCCGCTACATGAAAATGATGGAAGGCACCAGTTACGACAAGGCGAAGTTTGAAAAGCTGCTCTCCACGTATGAAACCTACCGTAATGCACTGACCCGGCTGATGTCCTATGTCCGGGAAGATCAGCTGGAACAGTTCTACACCTATGCCACATCCGGTTATCAGATGAAGTTCGAAGAGCAGTTTAATTCGTATTTCGACAGTATTTCTGCGGCGTTCCGGGGTGAAGTACAGAATGCGGAAGATAACTTCAGTGAATCCCTGTATATGCTGATTGCCCTGGCTATTATCCTTGCGCTGATCAGTCTTATCAGTTACCGCTATGTACAGCGCGGCATTATTCACCCTCTCAATGGCCTGGTAGACCGCATCAAAATCTTTGCTGCCGGTGACCTGACCCCGACAGTTGCGGTGAACGGTAAAAATGAAATCGCTGATCTGGGTCGCGGTGTGCAGCACATGCAGCAGGAGCTGATTAATACGGTGCGCGGTGTGCGCGACGGCAGCGAAAACATCTATCAGGGTACCAGCGAAATCGCCGCCGGTAACAATGATCTGTCTGCCCGTACCCAGGAGCAGGTTGCCTGTCTGGAACAGACCGCTGCCAGCATGGAAGAGCTGACCGCAACGGTGAAACAGAACACCGAATACGCCCATCAGGCCAGTGAATTTGCCGGTCAGGCTTCTGACATTGCCCGTGAAGGCGGCAAAGTGGTGTCCAACGTGGTGAATACCATGCTGAATATCGCTGACAGTTCACAGAAAATTTCCGATATCACTGCCGTTATCGACAGCATTGCGTTCCAGACCAATATTCTGGCCCTGAACGCGGCAGTTGAAGCTGCCCGTGCCGGTGAACACGGCCGTGGTTTCGCGGTGGTGGCGGATGAAGTCCGTAACCTGGCGCAGCGCAGCGCGGATGCGGCAAAAGAGATCAAAATCCTCATCGAAGACTCGGTATCCCGTACCGGAACCGGTGCCCGTCAGGCAGAAGATGCCGGCGAAACCATGACCAAAATCGTGGAATCCGTTACCCGTGTCACCGACATCATGGCGCACATTGCCACGGCATCCGATGAGCAGAGCAAAGGTATTTCACAGGTCAGTATTGCAGTTGCTGAAATGGACAAAGTGACGCAGCAGAACGCCTCACTGGTTGAGCAGTCTGCGGTGGCGGCAAATGTGCTGGAAGAACAGGTGGCGAAACTGTCACAGCTGATAGCCATTTTCCGCTTACCGGCCTTGAAGCACAGGGACGATAAACACACTGAACCGGCGGCAAGAACGATTTCCAATGTCGTGAAAACCCCGGATCTCAGCAAAATATCATCGAAGAATCATCAAGATGATGACAATTGGGAAACTTTTTAACGACGCGTCTGTGCTTTGCGCTGTCAGGGAAACCTGACGGCGCTTTTGTGCATCACAGCGATAACAACAACCGAAGCAGGTGAGCCCGGCCGGACGCAGTGGGGATAGCATTATGTTTGGTAAGAGAATACGGATTTCTGTCAGTTTATATCTGTTGCTTATTTTCTTTTGCGGCATGCAGATAGTGTCCAGCGGATTATCGCTGGGGATTGTTTCATCTGAATTATCGTCACTGGAACGGGTCGATCTCGGCTCAAAAAAACGGGCATTACTGGTGTCTTCTTATGAAGATCTGATGCAGGCCCGTAACCTGCTTACCCAGGTTGTTGTTCATATTAAAGTCGGCTCTGAAGAGAGCGATATCCGCCAGGTCAAAGCAGCATTTGATTTGCTGCTGGATAAAGCGGCGGAAGATTACAGCAATTTCAAATCCCAGCCGGTTCTCAGTGAAAAAGAGGATTTTGCCGGTATTGAAGAACAGTATCAGTCTTACCTTGGTGTGATTAAAGAACTGCGCGGTTACATTGATAACGCCAATATCCCTGCCTATGTGGAACACCCGACCCAGATGTATCAGGACAGAATGGGGGCGGTGGTGAATGATTATCTGGCGCTGCTGGATGAAGAGAGCCGCAGTGCGATTGAGTCCGGTACGTTCTATAACCGGCTGGCGTGGATCATGTTCTTCGCAGTGACCGCCACCATTCTGCTGATTTCCGGTCTGGCTCATTTCTGGATGCGTTACAAAGTGATTAATCCGCTCACCAGTATGAGCGAGCACTTTATGCAGGTCGCACAGGGCAAACTGAACCAGAAAATAGAAGTGACCACCCGTGATGAAATCGGTGTGGTATTCGGTCAGCTTAAGCTGATGCAGGAATCGCTGGCAGAATCTGTCTCAAACGTTCGCCTGAATACAGACCAGATGTATACCGGAATTCGCGAGATTGCCCTGGGCAATAATAATTTATCATCACGGACAGAGCAGCAGGCTGCCTCCCTGGAGGAAACCGCTGCCAGTATGGAAGAGCTGACCGCAACGGTGAAACAGAACGCCGATAATGCCCGTCAGGCCAGTGAACTTGCGGTAACGGCATCGAAAACCGCCAGCCGTGGTGGTCAGATCACGGACAGCGTGATTGAAACCATGACCTCGATTGCCAACAGTTCGCAGAAAATCAGCGCCATTATCAGCGTGATCGACGGTATTGCTTTCCAGACCAATATCCTGGCACTGAACGCTGCCGTGGAAGCCGCCCGTGCCGGTGAGCAGGGACGCGGATTCTCCGTGGTCGCCGGTGAGGTGCGTGCGCTGGCACAGCGCAGTGCGGATGCCGCGAAAGAGATTAAATCCCTGATTGATGAGTCAGTTGACCGCGTCGGTCAGGGAACGCAACTGGTGGACAGCGCCGGTAAAACAATGGAAGAACTGGTCACTGCGGTGAACCAGGTGACGGAACTGATGAGCGAAATCGCGTCTGCCTCCAACGAGCAGAGCCGTGGTATCGAGCAGGTGGCAACCGCCGTCAGCCAGATGGATCTGGTGACCCAGCAGAACGCCGCACTGGTTGAGCAGTCAACAGGTGCAACAGCCGCACTGGAAGATCAGGCGAATAACCTGGTCGACACGGTCGCTTTCTTTGAGCTGCCGGATAACAGGGGCACTCAGTCCGGCTTTGCCGGCTGACAGTCCTGATCACCGCCTGACACCGGTTCGTATCGCAGACGCCGGTGTCAGGGGGTAACTGATCGGTTTGTACTGAAGACTGTCAGTGAATCGTTTTTACCGAAAGGACAACAAGTACGATGCTTTTTGCGCCACAGATAGAACCACTCACAGATGATGAGTTTGGTCGGGTGTGCCGGTTTATTCATAAAAAGTCAGGCATCGTCCTTAGCATGAATAAAAAGAATATGGTCTACAACCGCCTGTTAAAGCGGCTCAGAGACTGCAATATGAGCACATTCGCCGAATACCTGCGTTTGCTGGAACGGGAGCCGCTGCACCCGGAATGGCAGGCATTTATTAACGCAATGACCACCAATCTGACCGCATTTTTCCGGGAGCCGCATCACTTTCAGACACTGACTGACTTTATCCGTCCCCGCCGTAACCAGCCGATCACTATCTGGTGTGCGGCTGCCTCGACAGGGGAAGAACCGTATTCGATCGCCATGACACTCAGTGATGTTCTCGGTGCGAACGCCATGAATGCCAAAGTGATCGCCAGTGATATCGATACCGAAGTTCTGGAGAAGGCCCGTAAGGGCGTCTACCGTATCGAAGAGCTGAAAAGCCTCAACGCCCTTCAGCGTCAGCGCCATTTTATGAAGGGGGTCGGGGAATATGAAGGCTATGCCCGGGTGAAACCGGCGCTTGGCCGGATGATTGATTTCCGTTATCTGAATCTGACGGACAACGACTGGCAGTTTCAGGGGCAGTTCGATGCCATATTTTGTCGTAATGTCATGATTTATTTCGATAAGGATATGCAGAAACAACTACTGGAACGTTTTGTTCCGCTACTGAAGCCTGACGGGCTGCTGTTTATCGGGCACTCGGAGAACTTATCACAGTTATCTTCGCGTTATGTCATCAGAGGACAGACCGTGTACAGCATTCAGGCGGCCGGGAGAAGTGATGAAAAAAATAAAAGTACTTTGCGTTGATGACTCGGCGCTGATGCGCCAGTTAATGCGTGAAATTATTAACAGCCATCCGGATATGACCGTGGTGGACGTGGCACCGGATCCGTATGTTGCGCGTGATCTGATTAAACAGCATGAACCGGATGTGGTAACGCTGGATGTGGAAATGCCGCGGATGGACGGCATCGATTTTCTGGAAAAACTGATGCGTCTGCACCCGGTACCGGTGGTGATGGTCTCCACATTGACCTCCAAAGGCTCGGAAGTGACGCTGAAAGCCCTGGAACTCGGAGCGGTGGATTTTGTCACCAAACCGCAGATCGGGATCCGCGAAACCATGATGAGTTACCGCGACCTTATCGGTGAAAAAATCCGTGCCGCAGCGATGTCAAAAATCACGCAGGGTAACCGCTTCCGCCGCCAGGAAAAAGTGACGGCAGCACCGGCGGTTATCAGCAAACCGCTGTCATCGTATGCCTGCCATAACCGCCTGATTGCGGTGGGCGCATCGACCGGCGGAACGGAAGCTATCCGTCAGTTCCTGGAGATGCTGCCGCCTGAGTGTCCGCCGGTGGTGATCACCCAGCATATGCCGGCCGGTTTCACCCGCTCATTTGCCGAGCGTCTGAACAAGCTCTGTGCGCTGACGGTAAAAGAGGCGGAACACGGCGATGTGCTGCGCAAAGGGCATGCTTATATTGCCCCGGGCGATGCGCATATGCTGATCGCGGATAAAGGCCAGGGTTACCAGGTGGTGCTTCAGCAGACACCGCCGGTGAACCGTCACCGTCCGTCCGTGGATGTGCTGTTTGACTCTGTGGCCGAATGTGCCGCCCGCAAATGCATCGCGGTCCTGCTGACCGGTATGGGTATGGACGGTGCGCGCGGCATGCTGAATCTGCGGCAGAAGGGCGCGGTCACGTATGCCCAGGATGAGCGCAGCTGCGTGGTCTTCGGTATGCCGCGCGCGGCGATTGAACTGAATGCGGTCGATGAAATTCAGGATCTCGTCAAAATTGCCCCCAGTGTGCTGGGCAGACTTGCTGCCGTTTCCGCCTGACGGAACCGGCAATTATTCATTGTATTATTGCAGGAGTGGTTATGGCCGCTAAAGATTTGAATTTTCTGGTAGTTGATGATTTTTCCACCATGCGCCGCATTGTGCGTAACCTCTTAAAAGAGTTGGGCTACAACAAAATTGAAGAGGCGGAAGACGGTGTGGATGCGCTGGAGAAAATCCGTGCAGGTCAGATTGATTTCGTGGTGGCTGACTGGAACATGCCGAACATGGACGGGCTGGAGCTGCTGAAAACCATCCGCGCGGATGATGCACTCAAACATATCCCGGTCATGATGGTGACCGCCGAAGCGAAAAAAGAAAATATTATTGCCGCCGCTCAGGCCGGTGCCAGCGGTTATGTTGTCAAGCCGTTCACTGCCGCGATCCTCGAGGAAAAACTGAATAAAGTCTTCGAAAAAATGGGTCTGAACTGAGGGGCTTCAGCAGAAGGAAAGCAGGATGACGGAAAATAAATCAACGGACAGGAACAAAAACAGTGATGATGATTTAAAACAGATCATCACCCGGGTCGGTTTTTTAACGAGGATGTTAAGAGAAAGCATGCGTGAACTGGGATTAGAAAAGGGCGTGCAGCAGGCGGTCGCGACAATTCCGGACGGAAAAGACAGACTGCGCTACATCGCTCAGATGACTGCACAGGCGGCGGAAAAAACACTCAACGGCATCGACACTATCAAGCCGTTGCAGGTAAAAATGCACGAGGACGCGCTGGATTTGCAGGCGCGCTGGCAATCCTGTCCGTCAGCAGAGGTCGATCCGGCTCTGCAGGAATCCACCATGGCGTTTATCCGCCGGGTGATTGACGGCAGTGCGGTGACCAAAAGTGAGTTACTGGAAATTATGATGGCTCAGGATTTCCAGGATCTGACCGGTCAGGTCGTGAAAAAAATGATGGAAGTGGTGGAAGAAACAGAGAAACAGCTGCTGTTTCTGCTGATGGAAAACACCCCTGCGGAAATCCGTGCAAAACATCCGGTCGACAGTCTGAAAAACGGACCGCAGATTGATCCGAAAGGGACCAATGTGATGGCATCACAGTCACAGGTTGATGATCTGCTCGATGAGCTTGGTTTCTGATATAAAAAAACCGCAGCAGGGATGCCGCGGTTCAGAACGGTCAGTCTGTCACAACGGAAATCAGATACCCATTGCCTGCTTAATCTGAGCCATTGCGTCGCTGCCTGCTTTGCATGCTGCGTCCTGCTGCTCTTTCGGCAGTGTTGCGATTTGTTTTTTCGCGTCGTCAAACTGTTTCAGCATTGGTTCTAACTGTGCTTTAGCCGCTTCGCTGTCACCGGCTTTTTCAGTTGCTTTCTTCACTAAATCATCGACTTCAGCAAAGTATTTGTTACAGGTTTCAGTTGCACCCGGAACGGATGATGCTGATTTTTCTTCGCCGGAACATGCTGTCAGAGCCAGAGCCATTAAACCCAGAGAGCAGGCTAAAATTGTTTTTTTCATCAGTGAGTACCTTGTGATTATCGTGGAATAAAACAGTGGCAAATTATAAAGTACCGGTAACAACTGCCTATCGGAATTGTTCCTAATTTAACACTCCGTGCGAAATACGGGCTTTCATCAGGCTCAGCGGCTTAATTTGACTATATTGCGTTGCTGACCACTGCCTGCGGGTGTCACTGAGTGATTTTCTGCTGATAATTCCGTCACTCCTGCTTTAATCAGGGAATTACACCGTTAAGACCGGTCATTTTCCACCATTGAATTTGCCGCATTCTGTCATGCTATAACCATAAGCAAAATCCCGGCAGACGGCGGAGGTGTGAGTGTCTGATGAAAGTGATGTGGAAAAAACAGAAGAACCCACCCCCCATAAAAAACAGAAAGCCAAAGAAGACGGACAAATTGTCCGCTCCAAAGAACTCAGCTCACTGATGATGATGCTGGCCGGTATCAGCCTGCTGTGGTTAAGCGGCGGTCATCTGGCGGGACAACTGCGTGATATTTTTCGTCAGGGATTTCTCTTTGATAACTTTTATCTGCAGAATCCGGGGCTGATGCTGCGTTTTCTCGGAAAAGTCATTGGTGAAGCGTTATTTGCGATGCTGCCGGTTGTCGGCGGGCTGGCGCTGGTCGGTATTTCGGCGTCGGCACTGGTCGGCGGACTGGCGTTTAACACCAAATCCATCAAGTTTGATCTGACAAAACTGAGCCCGCTGAAGGGCTTTAAACGTATTTTTTCCATGAATGCGCTGGCCGAATTATTCAAGGCGATTCTTAAATCCCTGCTGATTGGCCTGGGCGCATGGATTTTTTTATGGCAGGCGTGGCCGTCCTTACTGCATCTGGCGATGGAATCCCCGTCAACGGCAATGGCCAATGCGATGCAGAAAGTGATTTTTGCCGGTTACCTCATTATCTTCATGCTGATCCCGATGGTGGCGTTTGATGTGTTCTGGCAGTTCCGTTCGCACCTGAAAAAGCTGCGGATGAGCCGCCAGGAAATCAAGGATGAATTTAAGCAGCAGGAGGGTGACCCGCAGATAAAGGCCAAAATTCGTCAGCAGCAGCGCGCGATGGCGCGTAACCGCATGATGGCGGATGTACCGCAGGCGGATGTGATTGTGACCAACCCGACGCACTACGCCGTTGCTCTGAAATATGACGAGAAAAAAATGACTGCACCGAGAGTACTGGCCAAAGGTGCCGGGGTGCTGGCACAGCGGATCAAGGAGATAGGTGCGGAGAACCGTATTCTGCTGCTGGAAGCACCACCGCTGGCGCGGGCACTTTACCGCCATGCTGAGGTGGGACAGTCAATTCCGGTGGCACTGTATTCCGCCGTGGCGGAAGTGCTGGCATGGGTGTTTCAGCTGCGCCGCTGGCGTCGTGAAGGCGGCCTGAAACCGAAAAAACCGAAGAATTTACCGGTGCCAAAGGCACTTGATTTTGTTGGAGAAAATACCCGAAATGGCTAATCTGGCTGCACTTTTGAGATTACCGAAAACGATGCAGGGAGCACAATGGCAGTTACTTGCCGGGCCGGTTCTCATCCTGATGATCCTGTCAATGATGGTACTGCCGCTGCCGGCGTTTGTGCTGGATTTGCTGTTTACCTTTAATATCGCGCTGTCCATTATGGTGCTGCTGGTGGCGATGTTTACCCGGCGTACCCTCGATTTTGCCGCGTTCCCGACTATCCTGCTGTTCTCCACCTTACTGCGTCTGTCACTGAACGTGGCATCCACCCGTATCATCCTGATGGACGGACACACCGGTCCTGCTGCTGCGGGCCGGGTGGTTGAGGCGTTCGGGCACTTCCTGGTCGGCGGTAACTTTGCCATCGGGATTGTGGTCTTTATCATCCTGGTGTTAATTAACTTTATGGTTATCACCAAAGGTGCGGGACGTATCGCCGAAGTCGGTGCGCGCTTTGTGCTCGACGGTATGCCGGGCAAGCAGATGGCGATTGATGCGGACTTAAACGCCGGGATCATCAATGATGAAGAAGCCAAACGCCGCCGTGCGGAAGTAACCCAGGAGTCCGATTTCTACGGTTCAATGGACGGGGCCAGTAAGTTTGTCCGTGGTGATGCCATCGCCGGGATTATGATCATGGTGATTAACGTGATCGGCGGCCTGATTGTCGGCGTGGCTCAGCACCATATGCCGCTGGGCGATGCGGCCAGCACCTATACCCTGCTGACCATCGGTGACGGTCTGGTGGCACAGATCCCGGCACTGATTATCTCAACCGCAGCCGGTGTGATTGTGACCCGCGTGGCAACAGATGAAGATGCCGGTGAGCAGATGATCACCCAACTGTTCAACAACCCGCGTGTAATGTGGTTGAGTGCCGGGGTTCTGGGTCTGCTGGGGCTTATCCCGGGCATGCCGAACTTTGTGTTTCTGCTGTTCACGGTGGCGCTGGCATCTCTCGGCTGGTATCTGGTGAAGAAAAGCAAAGAGCCGGTCAAAGAGACGGATAACAATGTGCAGGAGCAGCAGTTCCGTGAGGCGAATAAAGTCACGGAAGCGACCTGGGATGATGTGGTGGCGGAAGATTTGCTGGCGATGGAAGTCGGTTACCGGCTGATTCCGCTGGTGGATAATGACCAGCAGGGCGAATTGCTCGGGCGGATCCGCGGGCTGCGCAAAAAATTTGCCCAGGAAGTCGGCTATCTGCCGCCGGTGGTGCATATCTGTGACAACCTCGAACTGGCACCGACTGCTTACCGGATCCTGATCAAAGGGGCGGAAGTCGGGCGCGGCGAGGCTCAGCCGGGCCGCTGGCTGGCGATTGACCCGGGCAATGCGGCGGGCTCTCTGGAAGGGGATGCCACACAGGAACCGGCATTTGGTTTACCGGCAGTGTGGATTGATGATGATCTGCGTGAGCAGGCACAGATTCAGGGTTACACCGTGGTTTCAGCCAGTACGGCGGTGGCGACACACTTTAATCAGATCCTGCTGGAATACGCCAGCGACCTGTTCGGCCGTCAGGAAGCACAGATGCTGTATGACCGCGTGAAGAAAGAGATACCGAAGCTGGCGGATGACCTGATCCCGGATACTTTATCACTGACCGTTTTCCACCGCGTGCTGCAAAATCTGCTGACCGAAAATGTCATGATCCGCGATATGCGCACCATTATTGAAACCCTGGCAGAGCAGGTTGGTGAGAACGGCGAGCAGAAAGATACCGATGTTCTGACATCTCAGGTGCGGATAGCACTGGGCCGCGCTATTACCCAGCAGTGGTTCGGGGCATCAGGGGAAATTCAGGTGATTGGTCTGGATGCGGGGCTGGAGCAGATCCTGTTGCAGGCAGCGAAAAGCGGCGGCGGTCTGGAGCCGAACCTGGCACAGAATATCGAAATGCAGGCGATGAGTGCGGTACAGCACCAGGAAGCGATGGGTGCACCGACAGTATTGCTGGTCAATCATTCACTGCGTCTGATCTTATCCCGCTTCCTGCGCCGCAGTCTGCCGCAGCTGGCGGTGATGTCCAACCTTGAACTGAACGATCGCCGTCAGATACGGATGACTTCTATGATCGGCGGTTAATCACGGGTTAAACCATTACCATCATACTTTGCGGGAATCTGTGAAAACAGGTTCCCGTTTTTTGTATATTGAGCCGGTCAAATCATGACCGGCATTTTTTGTTGTACACAGATACAGCTTACTCCGCTGTATCGTTTTCATCCTCACTGACCACAAACCACGGTGTGTACAGTGTGCGCCGCTGATAACCTTTTGCGGTGATCACCTGATGCTCACGGCCGAGCGGGTCATAACAGTGCGTGTCGGCGTACAGATCCTGCCGCGCACTGTCATCACTGACATACCTCCAGTCATTGACAAAGTATGGCTGATACGTCCGGACGGCATGTCCTTTGTTATCATACTCAGTGCGGCCCGACACTGCCCAGCGTGCTGTTTCTTTCTCACTTTTCCGGCTTCCGGCTGCCAGTGAACCGTTTTTATTGCGGTGGAATGCGTCACCGTCCTCAAAACGGGCTGACTGCTGTAAAATCCGCCCGAAACCGTCACTGAAGGTGACCTGCTGACGGATTTGCTGTGTGCTTTTATCCGCCGGTTCGTCATCATAGCGATCAGTTGTCAGGGTCAGCACATGCGGCGGCAGTTTATCTGTACCGCTGTGCATCCAGCTGTCTGCGGCATAGACAAAACACTGCGCAACCGGCAGTTGTTTTTTCATCTCCGTGGCGTCCTGCACTGAATCCGGCAGTGTCAGCGGTTTCTGGCTGTAGCCGGTTTTCTGACCATTTTCTGTGCCGTAAAAACGGCTGCTGATCACCCGTCCCAGCGCATCAGTCTGTACCTGGCTGATATTGTCATTGGTATCGGTTATTTCGCAGACAGACAGAAAACGCCAGTCATATTTTGCCTGAGTGATAAGTCCGGAGGCATCGGTGTGTTTAGTGATAACACAGTGATGTTTATCGCGGGTCAGATGACGTTCCCCGATCAGCGGATTATCGCGGACGGCAACCGGCAGCAGGAACTGTTCCGGTGCACCGTAAGTCTGATGACCGGAGCGCGTAATCCAGACCTTTTTTCCTGTTTCTGAGGTACCGGCAAACAGGTAATCCGCTTTGATATAGCCGGTTTTCAGTAACTGCTCCGTGATATCTGTACCTGATTTTATGGCTGCGGTAATCGTCTCATCCAGCTCTGCAGTATCCGTATAACTCCGGCGCGGCGGCCAGGACGGAACTGTTACTGACGGCTGATTATCTTTATTCAGCCAGTAAGTCCTCTGTTGTCCGGCAAAGTGGCGTGCAGACTGGTTATTGCTGAGCAGGGCAGGCAGTGTTTCCGTATTTAAGCCCGTTGCCGGAACTAATCCGGATTTCAGAACAAAAATATCGCTGCGATCAGCATCAGGCTGCCCGGTCAGCCACTGTTCCTGTTTCAGATTGGTCAGGTGGTGCCGTGCATGCTGTGATAACGATACAATGAGTTGCAATTGCTGATCATCATAACCGGAATCAAACAGTGATGCGGGCAGGGTATCCGGCAGCGGGTTTTTCGCCGGTTTCGGACGGCGCGGATAATGAATCGTCGCTTCACGCAACGGATAACCGTACTCATCGGCACTGAGCACAACGGATTGTGAACACTGCGGATCAGCGGCCATGCGTTCATAGTGATATTCACGGCTTTCTGATACAGACGGCCGGACCACCGGCATATCCGCATCCGGCGTGATCAGACGGACACTCAGCCGCTGTTCACTGACACTGTACGGTAAATCCTGTTGCGGACTGCCGTCTTTGCCGTATACCTCACTGCGCAGCGCCATCCCTTTCTGCGCGCGGCTGAGCCAGAATGCCTGTTTTTGCGCAATGGTATCAGAACAGACGGATTCTTTATCACCGCTGCCGGTTGTCAGCCGCGTAACAAACCCGGCAAAGGCATTTTTATCGCCCTGCCAGTACTCATTTTTCAGTTGTGTATCAACAGGGGTATAGCCGGTGGCATACCAGTTACGGGTCAGTACCGGCATCGTCAGTACCCCGCTGGTGTCACGGGCGGCGGCGGTATCTGAATCCAGTACTTCCACACAGCCGAAGCCGCGGAACTCCCGTTCACGGGCATCCCACACACCGTGGTGATAACGGGCTTCACTTACCAGTTTATTGCCGGTGATTTCATCGGTAGTTTCTGTTTTCCACAACGTATGCAGCGGGAAAGGCAGATATGAAACCGGTTCGCGGGTTTTATCATCCAGCCGGAACTGTGCGGAACTGCGGTAGCGCAGATTCTGCGACATCCCCGTCTGATTATTAATCTGATTCAGCAGCCACGGTTTTTCGGTGGTCAGATGCAGCAGATAATGACGCGGTACGGTATGGGGAACCGTCAGCAGCAGGCTGGCGACCCCCAGTCCCTGTACATCCGCTATCTGTAAACGGCAGGTCTTATTGTAACGGACGCCGGCAGGCAGCTTCACAGTGACTGGTTTGTCAAAACCGTTACCGCTGCGGTTACGGTAGATTTCAATATAATCACTGCGGGCATACAGAATATCGGCGGTACCGCTGCCGTCAATATCGGCGAGATAAACATATGCGGCATTGAATTCCGTCTGTTTTTTGCTGAAACCGTCCAGTGCCAGCGGCTGACCAAAGCGGCCGTGACCCAGATTCGGCCAGCAAAGCACTCCGCCCGCACTGATCTGTACCAGATGTTGTTGTCCGGAGCCGAGCACATCACTGAAAGCAACCAGTGTGGCGGCATCGCCGTCCGGTGACGGCAGGACAATTTTTTCTGATTGCGGAATATCTTTGGCGGATAGCCAGCCGTCTTTGCTGCCCGGCCAGATGCGCACACTGCGCGGACCGATGAGCACCAGGTCGGTGGTACCGATACCGTCGATATCGGTCATTTGTGCGGCGGGATGGCCGTATTCCAGCGGCAGGGCACTGAGCGGTGTGAAATGCAGCCATTGTGCCGGGTTATCTGTCTGCTGACGGTATTGCCCGTGTACGCCGGGCTGAGTGACAACCCACTGCAGACGGCCATCACCGTCAAGATCAGTCAGCATCGCACCGTTTTTCAGGGCGGGAATATTATCGAGCCGCTGCGGTTTATCCCATATTACCGCATTGACATCATCGCTCCCGGTATCACGGACCGGGGCGCGGTAATACCATGCGCCGCTGTCCTGATACAGGATCCCGGAAATACCTTCACCGTGCAGATCCAGATACTGCCACGGCTGCTGCGGATTCAGTTTGCCCATCTCCGGCTGAGACCACTGCACAGACTCCGGAAAATCAAAGGTCTGCCAGCCGAAGGTCAGCGGCGGCAGAGACAGCATTTTGCCGTCATCCTCAAACGCCATCTGCCGGGCGGCAGTCAGTGTGGTGACAACGTGGGTTTCCTGATACTCAAACAGCAGGCGGGAAACCAGTGCCGGTACATCCGTACCTTCTGCTTTTTCAGCGAGCGTCTCCAGGCGGTGGAACATCAGCACCTGGCGGCATAAACGGCGGGTACGCAGATCAAACCCGTAAGCATAACCGGAGAACGGATCCTGACGGCACAACCAGCCGGAACCGGCTTTAAACAGCGGTTTTTCTGCCGGTTTAAGGGTGCGTTCGCCATAGTCAAACACCAGCACAAACAGCCAGCCTGCTTTGGTGGCATCGTTGCCGTTAAAACAGGGGAATGTGCGTCCGGCGGTGATATTGCCGTAATGGACTTCACTGAGATAGCGCTGGCTGTGGCTGCCCGGATGGGCGGCTTTTTCCCGGTCGCTGCAATTGATGTCATCTTCCGCACGGTAACGGTAATAAATCTGCTCACCGGTGGCGGAGACCGAGGCGTTCAGTAACCAGCGGGCCGTGTGGCTGCCGTTACTGATACGGGCGGCAGATTCATAACCGAGCAGATGCACCTGACCGTCTGCGGCATACCAGAGCCAGAAATCCGGTTCGGTGGTACTGCCTTGCGGCTGCCAGTATTCCAGGCGGCTGAAATCACGCTCCGTCCGGGCGCGGTATGTAGTTATCTGATAAGAAACGGCCAGTTTTACACCCAGCAGGGTCTGACGTTTATCCGCCGCGCCGGGGACAGCCACCAGGACTTCACCGGCAGGATCCAGAAATTCATCGTCAGCGGTATAAGCAGGAACACCTTTACGGGTGCGGCGGCTGACCGCAGGAAGATTCACATCCCAGCCGATACCAAAGGCACTGTTACCGCCCTGACTGCTGTAGCTGAGTGAGAGAGAAGGGGCATAGCCGCGTCCGGCACTGACGGGCAGCGGCAGAGACAGCGACGCCGCGCCGTCCGGCCCGGCGGCCCCCGCCTGTCCGGAAAGTCCGGTCAGTGCACCGCCGCCTTTCGGCAGAGACGGCGCCTGAGGACTGATATTATCTGATTGTTGCATAATAGGCTCCAGAACGGGCAGCCCGCAGGCTGCCCGGGTCAGGATAAAAATTAACGGATGGTGTAACGGATATGGATGATGATATCGCTCAGACTGAGCAGCAGGGCTTTCTGCTCATCCTTTGTTGCTTCCGGGAAGCTCAGGAACAGGCTGCTGTCATTATCCACCGGGATCCCTTCAAACGGCAGCCAGTGGCCGTCATTGAAATCCAGCCGGAACTGACCGTCGTCATTCATACCGTGGGAGACGGCAATGGCTTTACAGCCGTCCGGCAGTCTGACATCGCCGCCGTAACTGAGCACGGCACGCACATCCTGATACGGCCCTGTCAGCGCCGGTAAGGTCACGCTGATCTGTTTGATTCGGCGTGTTTTACCCAGACGGGCAGGGTAGTTTTCCGCAATCTTCAGTGCCTTCAGGTTAAACGCGGCATATAACTCTTTATCTGCGGTCATTGAGAGCCCGGTTGCTGCCGGTGTATTACCGGAACCGCTGCCTTTCAGCAGCTCAGCAATTTTCTCTGCCAGATTAACCGGTGTGTCATACTCCTTATACACTTTGGCGAGTGAAACAGTACGGGTGACTTTCAGCGTACGGTGGTTCCATTTCAGCCATGCCTGCTCCATCTCTGTCAGATTCAGCAGCAGGGACTCCCCGGCCATCAGTCCGGCATTACTGCTCTGCCATGCGCCCGGTTTGATATAGCGCGTGGTTTCACCGGTCTGCCATGCAAACGCGGCTTCGGCCATCATGCAGCGGGTGGCCGTCAGGTCGTAGAAGCGGTAATAGATGGATGCCAGACGGCCGTGCAGCCAGCTGTAGAGTGCTTTATTGCTGAATTTGCGCTGCAGGAACTCCAGTTGTGCCTGAGTCTGCGCCTGCTGGATTTCCAGGTGTTCGCGCTGCATTTCTGTGGCGGTGCGGCGGACGGCCAGGGCTTCCAGCTGGGCATCAATCTGTTTCACTTCAGATTCGGCATTGTTTTTCTGGATTTCCCATTCCTGACGGCGGCGGCGCCATGCTTCAGATTGGCTGATATTATCCGCGGTAATTTTGGTGGCGGAGGCTGCCAGTGCGATACCGGAACCAATGGCTTTCGGGATACCGCCCCAGCGGCTGCCCCCGACGGCCATACCGAAGACGTTTGGTGCCATATCAGCAGCGGCGGCGGCCATATCCAGCACGCCAATGGAGGTGCTCAGTATTGCGGAAGAGAGGTACAGATCCATGGTCCGTTTTTCTTCCGCACTGACATTTTCATCATACAGGGCGCGGTAGCTGTCAACGCGGGACTGTGCACCGGCACGGCTCTGTTCCAGTGTTTTCTTCTCGGCATCCAGTTCGGTGAGAGCCTGTTCCTGCATACGCAGGGAAGAGAGCATCAGCTCACCGGCCTGGTTTTGCAGCAGTTCACTCATCGCTTCCGCATCCCGGCGCTCAATCAGTCCCTGGAGCGAGGAACCGAACTGCATCAGCTGCCCGGTCAGTGAACGCGCACTGTCCAGCGCCTGCGGGAAGCGCATCGCCGGGATGGCGGCAGACGGTAAGGCTTTGCTGCCACCGGAGGCTGCGGCTGCGGCACTGAGCAGTGCGGCCGGGTCAGCCGGCGCGGCAAAGACCGGCAGCGATAACGGCTGGCCATCAATGGAGAGATTATTACGCAGATTAAACAGGCGCATTTCCAGGGTCTGCCAGTAGCCGAGCAGTTTTTCGTTCTGCTGCGGCAGGAACAGCCCGGTCAGGGTATTGGCAGTACGGACCTCCGGCAGGAGGCCGCCGCTGCGGATACGGCTGATTTCGTCATGGAACTGTTTTGCCTGAGTTTTATCTGCCGCATTACTCAGTGCCGGGTTACTCCAGGCACTACTGATGGCTGTCAGTGGTTTATCGCCCAGCAGCCCCAGTGCCTGCATATACCACATTTTCGCTTCATTGAGGGTATCACGCTCCAACATGCGGTAAGCGCTGTCACCACGGGCAATCAGCAGATCGAGTAGTTTCATCAGCGTGCTGACTTTATAGTGCATCGGGTCATTCTGGGCGACCGCATCCGGGTCAACCGAATCCAGCGGATCGGCGTTCCAGGAGGTATCCTCTTTCAGCGGACGCACGCGCCAGTCACCGGCACCGCTGGCGGCAGGGCGCCAGATATAGCTTAACCAGCGGTTGGCTTCGGTAAAGTTCTGCTCCTGTAACAGACGCATGGCCACCATCATCGGGGTGTAATAGAACAATTCCCAGAAATAGAGGGCATTGGCACCGCTGAAGTCCATTGGTTCATCGGGTTGTGACAGACCGGAGACGGATTCCAGACCGGCGAAGGTGCCGTTGTGACAGCTTTTATCCAGTGTCCAGCCGTGCGGATTTTCTGTATTGTCAGTTGTGCGGTGCAGACGGATCCAGTTTGTTTTTCCTTTCTGATAGTATGCCTTGAGATAAATATTATCTTTTTCACCAACGCTGTAATCAATGCGAGGAATAAATAATTTGACTTCCGTAGTGTTGTTTTCACTGAGTGCGCCACTAAATACCGGGAATGTATCGCCGTAATTAGGCATTTCTTCATTGTAAATCGTAAACTTCCGGTCACTGCCATGAATCGCCGGGTCATACGGTTTCAGCGTCAGGGTGACATAAGTCCCCTGTCCCGGCTTTGGCTCACGCAGGTTCTGGGTTTCCGGTGACAGCACCGCATCAATCCCGCTATTGGCCTTTTCAATTAACTGACGGGCAAACAGGGTATTCAGCCTGGTGCGGTAAGCATCCCATTCCATGTATTGGGCGCCGTTTTTATCTGTGTACAGGGAAATAGCACGGGCACTGACTTCCGGGGTTTTCAGCTGCAGGCTATACTTGCAGCTTGCGGACTGGCCTGTCGTAAGTTTAAAGTTGGCTGTAACAGTTAAATCTAGTGAGCTCTTGTTTTTTAAATAATCAGTTACATCGACTATTAATTCTCCGAACCGAAAACTCATAGTTCCGTTATCTGATTCAGGAAATTCCGGAACAGTGATGCCGATATCGCTGCCACTGATTGTCCGGATAATCTTATTATCACTGGAAAATGTAAGTGTAATACTGTCAGCAGAGGCTGATGTTATTTTTTTTATATACTTATCAATGCTAATTTTTGCGACAGGAACAAGATCATAATTAAACAGTGTATATTTTTTGTAATTTTCAAAAGACGCATCCGCCTCAACCAGGTGGGGATAGCTGAACCCGCGATATACGTAGTCTGAACCTTCATCATCTGCAGCATAGTCATGTTCAATATCCACCTCCCAGTAAATATTGCACTTTCCATTATCGCCTGCGCATAATATGGGCAGCAAGGGATATTCACTGGATTCTTCTTTGGCAGGAACAGTTACATAAGGATACTGATATCCTTGTGTGTCTGTAATGAATATCAGGGTACATTTTCCATCCGGCATATGTTCGTCTTGCGGGGTGTATTGAATATTCCCCGGAATATAAATATCATAGCCTGAATTAACTTCGCGTATGCACTGTTCACGATACCAGGTACCGGTAAACCCAAAAAGCTCAGTAGTATCAACATGCATGTGTACTTCAGGGTTTATAACAAGATTAAATTTTTCATCCTTTTTGGAAAGGATGAACTCCCCGGATGAAATCTTAGGACGGAGTCCGTACGCGTTATCTGATGATACATGTGCAAAGTTTGAAGAATAGCGGCCGGTTAACAGCATATTCACCCTGGTAACTGACTTAGTATCTAATTGACTAACAACGGTAGTTAAGATACTCAGTGTATCCGGTGGGCTTGCAAGGACCATATTCTGCTTAAGACGCAGCCCGAAGGAGTTAACCGGGACTTTAACACTTTGCATGCTTTCATTTTCAGGCTGTTTTTCATAGCAGGCAATCGTCAGGGTGTTATCTTCCCGATTATTGGTGCAGTACAGACCGGGTTCCTTCCAGTCGGGTTTGAATTCATCGGTCACATCATAACTGAACGGTGAAGCCCAGCTGCCGTCATATTTAATATGCGTCAGTTTCAGGGTAAAAGACGAAATATTCTTTTTACCTTCGTCATCTTTACGCTTCTGCTCTTCAATCCATAACAGATACAGACGTGAGCGGTAAATCACCGGGCGCACCATATCCTGATACGGATTCACTGCACAGGTGATTTCTTTCCAGTCACTCCAGGCATTGGCGGCAAAACGGCCGTTTTGGCATTTACTGTGATCGGCTTTGCGCCAGTAATATTTTTTCGGCTCAGTCTGGCTGGTACCGATAAACCAGGTATTACCCTCATCAATCTCAACCGCATCATGATAACCGCTGATCACTTTCAGGTTAGCGACCTGTTCAAAGGCGGTGAGATACTGGCGGAAGCCATTTTCCAGGGTGTCGCTGTTAAGCTCGCTCTGAGAAAGCTGCTCCAGCATGGTGTTCATCATCCCGGTCTGACCAATGCGGATAGTCGGGTCAATATAGTTTTCCGGGTAATACACCAGCTGAGACACACCCGCCCAGGTACTGTAGCGCTTATTATAGGTATCCCAGTCTTTAAAGAACTGACGCTCAAGCACAGCACTGTCTGCCCCCGGCTCATCACCGGCAATGGTGCGGTTGATATAGAGCTGAATCCCTGCAATCGCATCCGCCAGCGGTGTGGTGGTGATTTCAGCACTGACTTTGCCGTCAATCAGCAGTTTACGCCAGATATCATCACGGTTTGCCAGCGGTTTACCCATAACCAGAGCACGGTACTCTCCGCTGAGGGCTTCACTGCGGCGCGGCTCAGACTGATCCTGCAGTTGTTTTGTCTGCTGTTCGTTCAGTCCGGCCTGTAACAGGCCGGCCAGTGTGGTGAGGTTTGCATAAGAAGGTGATGCATTATCAGATACCGCCAGCAGATGGGTAATCTCTTTCGGGGTGATAAGCAGATTGTCTGAAATATCAAGATAAACAGGGAGTTTGCCCAGCTGCGTCCATTTGGTAACCGGACTGTCGGGGATATCTGCCTGCAGACCCAGAATCTGGCTGATAGTGATCCCCGGCACATTCAGCGCCTGCGCCAGAATTTTAACGGTCAGTGTACTGCTTTGCAGTGCATCCAGAACGGTACCGGCCTGCCCGCCGCAGCGGTTGACCAGGTTATGAAAATGACTGATTGCCTGTAGTCCGGAAATCGTTTTTACCTGCGCACTTGTTGACAGCACCTGAAGTTCAGTATCACTGAGTGCAAAGGTACGGATAACCAGTACGCGTTGTGCCAGTGCCTGGCAGTAAGCCGCAACTGATTTTTTTTGCAGAGGTGTCAGGTTTTCCAGCTGTATTTTCGACCAGAATTGAGACGCTGATATGATCGGTAAATTTTGATTTGTATCCAGCCAGCGCAGTAAATATTCAGCCTGCTCAGCGCTTTGCAGTTGCATTGATGCCGCAATGACAGGTGCCATGGTGGAATACAACGTATCGGTATTGGTATTATCAATCCCCCCGTTGCGCAGCGCATCCAGCATTATGTCCATTTCTTTGGTCGGCACCGCTGGTGCATCTGTGGTTAACAGCAAAAGTAATTGATCGGCAGATAAGTTTTGTTCGTTCAGCCATTGAGTCGTTTTCCACAGATAGTCCATCATCTGAAGGCGATTATCCTGACCCAGGTCAGTTTTTGTAAATGGTGACAGCAACAGTAATGTATTTAACTGTGAAATACTGAGAGCCAGAGAATCGGCCAGTAAGCGAATAAGGTATAGTGTGCTTATTTTACTGGCATTATTCGTTATTACTGTTGAGTTGCCATAGCGGTTTGTCATCGCAGACAGTAATAACAAATCAATATTGTTCACTGAGAAAGCACGTTTCAGTATATCTCTGCGTGTATCTGTTGTGTCTGGTTTTAGTGAGACAGAGTCATTACTCAATGAATAAACCTCACCATTAAGCGGCGGATTATTAAACATCCGGTCAAACTGGCTGAGCTGTCCGTCATAGCTGACAGTGCTGATAGTGGCACCGCTCAGAATTAAAGCATCATCGCTGCTGATATTGTAACGTTTACGGTAGAGCAGGAATTCACAGAAGCGGTGCAGTACGGTTGCGTCTGAATCGGTGTCTTTTAGTTTCAGGCGGGTTAATGCACGCTGTGTTTCCAGCGGGGTCATACCGGTGGCTTTGGCCAGGCGCAGGATTTTGTTGAGGGTCAGGAGCCATAGGCTTGTGGATGCTTGAGCTGGGCTAAAATAAAAAAATGCAAAATCCAAATCATGTGGTGTATTTAATTCCTTATACCGCCTTAAAGCAATGAACGTATTTTGAGCCAGAAATATATCGAGTGTAAACGGAATACTGTAATGTTGGTTAGCGAGTGGAGAAAAATTTAGTTTAAGGAATATATTGCTACTGTCAGCGTAATTTCTGCCGATAGTAAAAGTATGGAACGTAGGTTTTGTAGTAACTACAGAAAAATTAAGTAAAAAATGTTTTTTTCCTAAAGGGATAAGATCTACGTAATTATATAGTTCCGAACCATAAGAGAGCGCTCTGGTTATCGAGGAAATTGATATTTTTCCGTTTTTATCCAGGGTATGGGATGTCAATTTATCATTACGATAAGCATTCGGTGTTTCCGCATTACGTTTTTCCAGCATCTCCTGAATCTCATCCCGCGGCAGCTCATAATAATTGGCCAGCGCATCAAGATTCATCAGACTTTCGGTATTGACCCCAGGGAAGTTTTTCTTCAGCAGCGCTTCGGTTGCTGCTTCACTTAATCCCTCTATTTTTTCTGTCAGAATAGCATACAGTTCCGGTGAGATACCGGCGTATAACGCCATCTGTGCGGCGGATTCCGCACCTTTACTCAGCACATGGTCCGGCAGAACAAAATTCTGTTGTGCCAGGGCGTTACGGATCCCCTCAAACGGCGCGTTATACGGGGTTACACCACTGCGGCGGGAGGTCGCCAGGGTTTCATAATATTTGTTTTTGTCTGTCTGACCGGCTTGCGCCATCAGCGCCGTTTCCTGTTGCTCATTAGCCAGTGACAGGGTGGAAATCTCTTTATCCAGATTTTCCTGAGATAACACCAGCTTCGCCAGATCAGGACGGCGTTTGTCCAGATTATTGACACTGTTTTTCTGATGCAGGCCACGGGCTTCGCGGTACAACTCAGTCAGATAGCCGGCCGGGGAGAACATGGAAGAGACCGCGCCGGGTGCGGCAAACTCATCGGCACGCGGCATGATAATGTCGTTATAGCCGTACGGCGTCGCGCCGTAAGTGCGGGCAGCGCCCATCTCTTTTTTCAGCAGCGGGTTGGCGCGGGTCAGCGCACGGGCAGTATACAGAATGTTGTTCTGCTGTTCTTTGACTGCCGCGCGGTGAAGTAGTTGCGCTTCTTCACGGGAAAGGCGGCTGCCTGTCAGGCTGCGAACTTCGGCAAGGGACATCGGCATAAAATCTGCCAGCGTCACTGTTTTACCACTACGTTGCTGATTCAGCTTTTCAAGAATTCGGGTTATTTGATCCATCGATAATGGCCTTATAAATATGCAATTCACATAAAGTGGGCTGATTTGTTGAGTTAATACACTGAATATCTGGTTATAAAGAGGCCTTTATTTCAATAAAGATTTCTTTTTCAGGGTATATAACCAGAGGACATACTTATTGACCGTTGAGAATGAGTCAAATAAATCTATTGACATGGTGTGCTGATTTTGTGGCGATTTATTTATTTATTTGATTTTTAAAGCAGAAATGATTTTATTTTCCATGGGGTAATAATAGATTTGAATTATGAATTTATATTTTCATATAGGAATGGCTGTATATCTGATGTTATTCAGGATGCCGCCGGGCGGCAGTCAATAATATGGGCGCAAAGAGGGATACAGGACTGATCAGAAAATATAAATGAGAACGGAAACAGAAATGAGAACGGGAACAGAAATAAGGGGCCGGAAATATCAGAATAATTAACTGCCGGGAAAGGCAGTTAATTATCAGACGGAGATTTTTTTACCGAGTGCCGGTGTGCGGGATTCCTGGCCGTCAGCGCCGTAAGTCGCCTGGTTATTATGTTTTTTCATAAAATCCAGCCGCTCCTGATTAAACTGCATATGCAGTTTCAGCATCTGATGATTGCGGTAATTCATCTCTTTCAGCGTCAGAGTAAGGTCTTTAATCGCATTCCAGACAGTGTGCATGGTTTCATTATTGTCATAAGGTGCACACAGCCCGGCTTCCTGCTCAAGTGCCTGGCGGCGGGTTTCATTATGGCCGATAGCGGCAACCAGAAACCGTTTCTGTTCCGTGGCTTCCTGAAACGGAGACTGCGGAACACGCGGGTAGCCGAGTAACAACTCTTCATTTTTCATCACCTGATGCAGTGACTGTAAATGAGAGAGTTGTTGATCCAGCAGCGGCAGAAGTTGATCAGTCATTTTTATCGGCGCTGTCCATGGATAACATGCACTCATGCGCATCGCGCAGCAGACCGTCAGCGATTTTACCGGCATCCATCCGTAATGTGCCGTCTTTCAGCGCCTGTTTAATTTCTGCCACCCGTGCAGTATTAATGTCGTTTTTACCCGGCGCAAGCAGCTGCTTCTGAAGTTCACTCGGCGAAAATGCGCTTTCGCGGACAGTCTCTTCTGCCTGAACTTTTTTATCGCGCACCGGCGCGGTCAGCTCTTTCGGGTCGCGGTTAGTCACTTTTGTCAGTGCTGAAATCGCGGATGTTTGCTCAATTGCCATATCTGTTTTCCTTTTCCCGATCTGTATGAGATGGAGGGGCGCCTCCCTTGTGCTCATTGTTTATCGGCAATCTTATCTGAAACTTTATAACTAAATTCATCACGCAGCATATAACTACAGTGATACTTTCACGCTGCCGTTTTCAAGGGCTTCACCGCTGACCACCTGACCATTCACCAGCCGGACCCGGATAGTAGTTCCGGCGGCGGCATTATTAATGGCACGGCCTTCATATTTTACCGAGAAATTATCACCATCCGCCATGACAAAAACGCTTTGTCCGGCTTTTATTGCCCAGGGTTTGCGGGTCATGGAGGCGACATAGGTCTGCCCGGCATCAATATTGCGCAGGGCAATGGCACCGCGGAGGGCTATTTTATCGGTAACCGCGCCCGCAGGCAATTTGTGAAGTAAACCGCGTTTTGTGCCGATATCCACAAGCTGAACAGTTTCACCGCGCTGAATCTGACGGGTTGCCACGTAATACTGACCGGTGACATTGACTGCCAGCTGCATAAAAGTGCGTTTTTTTCCGCATAACACCGGCAGTGAAATATTGCCGGTGTTACGTCCGCCCGCAGGCAGTTGCAGTACGGGATCTTTACAGGCGGGCCAGCGGTCGATCGGGGTTTTTATTTCGACAGAGACCTGCATGGGTTTCGGGTGCAACTGCCGGAAGTAATGATTGATCTCTTCCGGTAATCCGGCCTGTGCGGAGGCGGAAAACACCAGTAATCCGCTGATAAACAGGGTGCGGTAACGGGGCGCCATTTTTCTCTCCTTCACAAACGGGATTATTTCTGATGGTCGCAGTTTACGCAATTTCCTCACTGTTGAATCCGGTAAATAGGTTGGTTATTTCGCGTTTATCCCGCCATTAGATTTTGACGGGACAGATAATATACCTGTCACTAAAACAGGCGTAACACATCAACAGAGGGCAGACATGCTTGATAAGTTAAATGCCACGTTTGCATTTCAGCAGCAGGCACTTTCGCTGCGGGAAACGCGTCAGACAATCCTGGCATCCAATATTGCCAATGCGGATACCCCCGGGTATCAGGCACGGGATATCGATTTCAGCCGCCAGCTGAAACAGGCGATGAATAACGGCACGGTGAAGAACGGCGGTCTGGCGATGGCAGTGACCGCGAAAGGTCATATCAGCGGACACGGTGCCGCAACACCGTCAGCGGTTGATCTGAAATACCGGGTGCCGTATCAGACATCGATGGACGGCAATACCGTGGATATGGATGTTGAACGCAGTCAGTTTGCTGATAACACCCTGAAATATCAGGCTGACCTGACCTTTATTAACAGCCGCGTGAAAAGCATGCTGGCCGTCTTACAGCAAGGGTAATTCTGATGGCACTACTGAGTATTTTTGATATTTCCGCCTCCGCACTGACCGCGCAGTCCCAGCGTCTGAACGTCAGCGCCAGTAACATGGCGAACGCCGAAAGTGTGGCCGGGCCGGACGGCGAACCGTACCGCGCGAAACAGGTAATGTTTCAGACCGCACCGCAGGGGCGCTATGACATCGGCGGCGTGAAAGTCAGCCAGTTGATTGAAGACCCGGCTCCGCCGCGTCTGGAGTACAAACCCGGTCATCCGCTGGCGGATGAAAAAGGTTATGTGCGGATGCCGAACGTGGACACTGTGGGTGAAATGATTAACACCATCTCCGCATCCCGCAGTTATCAGGCAAACCTGGAAGTGATGAACACAGCCAAAGTGCTGTTGCAGAAAACCTTAACCCTCGGACAGTAACGGAGTGAGTCATGGGGATTAATGCAGCAACCAATGATCCGGTCAATAACGACATTGATGCGCAGAAAAAGCCGCAAAAAAGTCAGAGTGACGATATGCGGGATACCTTTCTGAAAATGATCGTCACGCAGATGCAGAACCAGGATCCGACCAAACCGATGGATAACACGGATCTGACCAGTCAGCTGGCACAAATCGCCACCCTGGAAAGCATGAACAGCCTGAATGACAGTGTCAGTGGTATTTCGAAACAAATTAACTCCGGACAGTCATTACAGGCAACACAACTGGTCGGAAAAAATGTTCTGATCCCGGGCAGTGACCTGGTCCTGGTACCAACCGGTGACGGCACCACCCGTGTGAAAGCCGATAACCCGCCGCCGGGTGATGACACATCAATTGCGCCGTTTGCGGATGATAACGGTGGTGATGACAGCAGCGGCAGCGGATTTGAATCCTCGCCGTTCGGTTTCTTCCTCGCCAAACCGGCGGACAAAATTGAGATAACCATCCGCGACAGAAATAAAGGAATCGTCAGAACCATCACGATTGACGGTGAAACCAAACCGGATATCTACGACAAGACCTGGGACGGCCGCAATGACAACGGTGATCTGGTTGCCGATACCAAAGGAAAATACACCTTTGAGGTAAAAGCCACTATGAAGGGTGAAGAGATCCCGAAAAGCGGCGTCGTCAGACTGAAATACGCGAAAGTGAATGGCGTGACACCGGGAGCGGATGCACCGCTGCTGGATGTGGGCATAGGCAACAGCGTGCTGCTGTCTGAAATCTTTAAAGTGTATCCGTCAAATTAATAAGCAAACCCAATTGTCATGGAGGTGACATGTCTTTTTCACAAGCAGTCAGCGGCCTGAACGCCGCTTCATCCGGTCTTGATTCGATCGGTAACAACATTGCCAACTCCGCAACCAACGGCTTTAAAGGGGCGCATGCTTCTTTTGCTGATATGTTTGCCGGTTCCGGTGTCGGTCTCGGGGTTAACGTTGCGGCGGTTTCCCAGAACTTCAAAGACGGTGCTATCACCCGTACTGACCGCGCTACTGATGTGGCGATTTCCGGTAACGGTTTCTTCCGTCTGCTGGATGGTAACGGTGATGTGGTTTACAGCCGTGACGGTGAATTTCACCGTGATAAGAGCGGTAACCTGGTTAACAACCAGGGCATGATGGTCACCGGTTTCCCGGCGGGTCAGGATGCTGCCGGTAACACCACTATCCAGACGGGCGGCATTCCGCAGGCGCTGAATATCCCGACCGATATGATGGACGCCAGAGCATCCGCCAAAGGTGAATTAACCATGAACCTGAACTCGGATGATAAGGCAATTACCGCTGCGTTTGATCCGGACAACCCGGATACCTACAACTTCAGCACCACCATGACCACCTATGACAGCCAGGGTAACACCCATGAAGTCGCGGTTTACTTTATCAAAACCGCTGACAACAAATGGAGTGTCAAAGCCAAAGACAGCAGCGATAAAACAGCGGCTGTTGAGGACCTGGGTGATATGGAATTTGACGGCAACGGCAAGCTGAAAGGTACCGCTGATTTTCAGTTCACTTATAAAGGCTTAAACGGTGCGGATGGCGGCACAATTGACCTGAGCTTCAATAAAACCCGTCAGCAGAAAGTCACCGAATCATCCGTCAGCAAAATTGATATCGACGGCTATCAGTCCGGTGAATACACCAGCTTCAAAATTGAGAATGACGGCACCATCACCGCCAGCTATTCCAACCAGCAGAAGCGGACTGTCGGCAAAATCGCACTGTCTGCGTTTGCCAACAATAACGGCCTGGCATCCCAGGGCGGTAACGTCTGGAAAGCCACCAATGCCTCCGGTAACCCGATGGACGGCGTTCCGGGCACCGGACAGTTCGGTAACCTGACCGGCGGCGCGGTGGAAGCCTCCAACGTGGATATGAGCCAGGAACTGATCAACATGATTGTGATGCAGCGTAACTATCAGTCCAACTCGCAGACCATCAAAACGCAGGATCAGATGCTGCAGACGCTGGTTAACTTACGTTAAGCATAAAGACAGAAGGTGGCCATGGATCACGTCATTTATACAGCAATGGGCGGCGCTAAGCATGCGCTGGAAAATCAGGCCATTGTCTCGAACAACATTGCCAACGTCTCGACATCCGGGTTTAAGGCACAGCTGTCCGCCATGCGGGCAGTACCGGTAAACGGCGATACAGAGCAGACCCGGACACTGGTGGTCTCCTCGACCCCCGGAGCGGATATGACTCAGGGGCCGCTGAACTACACCGGCCGTCAGATGGATGTGGCGCTTAATGAAGGTCATTTCCTGGCGGTGGCACTGCCGGGCGGGGAAGAAGCCTATACCCGTAATGGCAGCATTCAGATTTCGGCGGATGGTCAGCTGATGCTGGGTGAACACCTTCTGCAGGGTGACGGCGGTGCGATTGATGTACCTCCGCACGCGGAACTGACCATCGGCGGTGACGGTACTATCACCGCGCTGATCCCGACTGATCCGCCGACCATGCTCGGACAGATAGGCCGTCTGAAAGTGGTGGAAGCGAAACCGCAGGATGTTCTGCGCGGCGAGGACGGGCTGTTTCATCTCACTGCTGCGGCGCGTAATGCCAATGGCAATGAACTGCCGGTGAGTGAGCGCGGCAAAGTATCGTCCGGTGTGCTGGAAGGCAGTAACGTCAACCCGGCACAGGCGATGGTGGAAATGATTGCCAATGCGCGTCATTTCGAGATGCAGATGAAAGTGGTTCACAGCGCGGATGAGAATGCCCAGCGGGCCAATCAGCTGCTTGCGGTGAGTTAATATTCAGTAAGGAATTATCATGATCCGTTCATTATGGATTGCCAAAACCGGGCTTGAAGCCCAGCAGACGAACCTGGATGTTATTTCCAACAACCTGGCCAACGTCAGCACCAACGGTTTTAAACGCCAGCGTGCGGTGTTTGAAGATTTGCTTTATCAGAACATCCGCCAGCCGGGTGCCATGAGTTCCGAGCAGACATCTCTGCCGACCGGTCTCCAGCTGGGTACCGGTGTGCGTCCGGTCGCAACCACCCGTATTCATGCCCAGGGTGCGCTGAACAAAACCGGCACATCGACTGATATCGCCATCAGCGGACAGGGTTTTATCCATGTCCAGATGCCGGACGGTTCTGATGCCTATACCCGCGACGGTTCACTGCATCCTGATCAGAACGGTCAGCTGGTGACCTCATCCGGTTATCAGATTGTCCCGGCCATTATGATCCCGGAAGGGGCGCAGAAGATGGAAATCGGCCGTGACGGTACGGTTTCTGTCACCATGTACGGCGAAAGCCAGCCGCAGCAAATCGGGCAAATCACCCTGACCACCTTCATCAATGATGCAGGTCTGGAGAGCATCGGCGAAAACCTGTATATGGAAACCGCCAGCTCCGGCGCACCGACAGAAAGTGCCCCTGAAACCAACGGTGCAGGCCGTCTGTATCAGGGCATGGTGGAAACCTCTAACGTTAACGTGGCGGAAGAACTGGTCAATATGATCCAGACGCAGCGCGCGTATGAAATCAACAGTAAGGCCGTTTCCGCCTCTGACCAGATGTTACAGCGTCTGACACAACTGTAATCCCCGTCCCGGCGGTGAGGTTATCGCTGCCGGGGCTTTTTTACTGAGACACGCACAGAACAGCAAGAGTATTAAGATGACTGAAAGCGGCATTGTTCCACGGCAGCAGGATTGCGCAAGTTCTCCTGCCACTTCTGTTTGCGGGCGCGGACTGGTGACAGCGGCAGTGCTTGCCGTATCACTCAGCGGCTGTGCTTACATCAAACCCAAACCGCTGGTGGATACCCATACCACCGCGCTGCCGGTCGCACCGACTGCCCCGGCCGCGAACGGTGCTATTTTTCAGAGTGCGCAGCCTGCCTACTACGGCTACCAGCCGCTGTTCGAGGACAGACGTCCGCGTAATGTCGGCGATATCCTCACCATCAATCTGCAGGAAAACGTCAGCGCCAGCAAAAATTCCTCCGCTAATGCCAACCGTGCCGGAAAAACCGGCTTTCTTGCGTCCATTCTGCCCGGCTTTATGCAGGGCTGGCTCGGCGGCAGCAACACGGAGCTGGACGTAAAAGGCAACAGTGATTTTACCGGCAAAGGCGGCGCTAATGCCCAGAACACCTTTAAGGGCACTATCACGGTCACTGTGGATCAGCTGCTGGCGAATGGTAACCTGCATGTGGTGGGTGAAAAACGGATCGCCATTAACCAGGGTACGGAATCTATCCGTTTCTCCGGTGTGGTCAACCCGCGCACCATCGGGGCGGATAACAGTGTCAGCTCCACTCAGGTGGCGGATGCCCGTATTGAGTATGTCGGCGACGGCTATATCAATGAATCGCAGAATATGGGCTGGTTACAGCGTTTCTTCCTGAATGTGTCACCGTACTGAGCAGAGGTAAAGTGAGAATGAAAAAAGTACTGACCGGCCTGCTGATTGCGGTTTTAGGTTTGGCGGGTCTCCCCGCACATAGTGAACGGATTAAGGATCTGACCACCGTACAGGGCGTGCGTGAGAATGCGCTGATTGGTTACGGGCTGATTGTCGGCCTCGACGGTACCGGTGACCAGACCATGCAGACACCGTTTACCACGCAGAGCCTGAATAACATGCTGTCGCAGATGGGGATCACTGTACCGCCGGGCACCAATATGCAGCTGAAAAACGTGGCGGCGGTGATGGTCACCGCCAAAATGCCGCCGTTTGCCCGCTCCGGCCAGGCGATCGACGTGGTCGTTTCCTCAATGGGTAACGCCAAAAGCCTGCGCGGCGGCACACTGCTGATGACGCCGCTTAAAGGCGTGGATGGTCAGGTGTATGCGCTGGCACAGGGTAATATCCTGGTCGGCGGTGCCGGTGTCAGTGCCGGCGGCAGCAGTGTCAAAGTGAACCAGCTGGCCGGCGGCCGTATCAGCGGCGGAGCGACGATTGAGCGTGAACTGCCGGGCGGATTCGGTCAGAGCGGCGTGATTAATCTCCAGCTGAATGAAGACAGTTTTGCGCTGGCACAGGATATCAGCGACGCGGTGAACCGCATGAACGGTTTCGGTACCGCAACACCGCTGGACTCCCGCACGGTACAGTTACGGGTACCGCAGAGCAGCAGTGACCAGGTGCGTTTCCTGGCACGGGTGCAGGATCTGAATATCCGTCCGCCGCAGAATGAAGCCAAAGTTATCCTGAACTCCCGCACCGGCTCTGTCGTGATTAACCGGACCGTCACGCTCGACAGTTGCGCGGTTGCCCACGGCAGCCTCGCGGTGACGGTCGAGCGCCAGACACAGGTCAGTCAGCCGGACACGCCGTTTGCCGGTGGTCAGACCGTCGTGACCCGCAACACCAATGTCGGGATCCGTGAGCAGGACGGCACACTGAAAAAAGTGAATGCCGGGGCGAATCTCAATCAGGTTATTCAGGCGCTCAATACATTAGGGGCCACACCGACCGACCTGATGTCGATTCTGCAGGCGATGGAAAGTGCCGGTTGTCTGCGGGCGAAGCTGGAGATCATCTGATGAGCGACATACAGTTGATGCAGAGTGCGGCCTACGATGTGCAGTCGCTGGGCAGCCTGAAACAGCAGCTGAATGAAAAACCGCAGGAGGGGCTGCGTCAGGTGACGCAGCAACTGGAAGCGACCTTTGTTCAGATGATGCTCAAAAGCATGCGCGCCGCACTGCCGCAGGACGGATTGTTCTCCAGCGACCAGACCCGGATGCTGACCAGCATGTATGACCAGCAGATAGCCCAGAACCTGTCAGAAAAGGGGCTGGGCTTCGGCGATATGATGTTTAAGCAGCTTTCTGCGGATAATGAACCGGATCTGCCGCTGCGTTCATCAATGATGGCGCTGGATGATGCCACGGTGATTCAGTCCATGCCGCAGCAGGCAATGGCGCAGCTGATGCGGAAATTCAGTTCTGCGGGGGATGCACTGAGTTCACCGCTGAAAAAAGTGCGTGAACCGGGGCTTAACAGTCAGAATTTCATTGCAAAACTGACAGAGCCGGCGAAAGCAGCATCACAGAAAAGTGGTGTGCATCATCTGCTGATCCTGGCACAGGCGGCACTGGAAAGCGGCTGGGGAAAGCGGGAAATTCTGACCGCAGACGGCAAAACCAGTCACAACCTGTTTGGTATCAAAGCCGGTAAGGGTTGGGAAGGTCCGGTCACCAATATCATGACCACCGAGGTTATCAACGGTAAGACCATTAAAATGCGCGATAACTTCCGTGTTTACGGCTCTTATGAAGAGGCAATTGCTGATTACACCCGTCTGCTGACCGAAAACCCGCGTTATCACGGCGTGAAACAGGCGGCCAGTCCGGAGCAGGCGGCACAGCGTCTGCACAAGGCCGGATATGCTACCGACCCGGGCTATTCCGACAAGCTGATTGTCCTCATTAATCAAATCCGCGGCACACCCGCCGCCGCACAGGTGGCTTCCCGTGCTGTACAGGCGTACACCCTCGATTTGAGTGACATTTTCTGACAAATTCACGGCGTAAAAAAATGCAGTTAACACTAAATTTTTACGCCGTCTTTCCGATAACAAGGTAAGACATAATTTTAAACGGATGCTATCTGCGCTGCATTTTCAGTAAGTCGCCGGGAAAGCAGTCGCCAGAGAAAGGAAAAGCACATGCTGAATAATGTAATGAATAACGCATTAAGCGGAATTAACGCGGCCCAGGGCGGGCTGAGTGTTATTTCCAACAACCTGGCCAACGCCGGGGTGGGTTATTATCACCGCCAGAGCGCGGTATTCGGTGAAAACCCGGGCACAATGACAACCAACGGCTATTTCGGCAACGGCACTTATTTCAGCCATGTCCGCCGTGAGTTCGATGAATTCGTCAATATGCAGTATAACAACGCGCGTTCCCGCAGCGGCGACTACGAAGCATTCATGAAAAATGCCTCCGGGGTGGATGATCTGTTATCCAACAGCACGGATGATCTCGCCGGGATGCTGGGCAGTTTCTTCACCTCGCTGGACGAAGCGGCGAGTGACGCCAGTGACAAAACGCTGGTGGATGTCTTCCTCGGCAAAGCCAAAACCATGGTCAGCCAACTGAAGGAAGCTGACCGCCGTCTGCGTGAGATGGATAACGATGTTAACCATCAGATTGATAATAAAGTTAAAGATATCAATACCTATGCGGAAAAAATTGCCAAACTGAATGAGCAGATCAGCAACTCCCGTGCGGTTAACGGTGCAGAGCCGAATGATTTGCTGGATGTGCGTGACCGCCTGGTGAATGAGCTTAATTCTGTTATCGGCATCAAAGTGATCGAGCAGAACGGCAACTTCAACGTCTCGTTTGCCAACGGCCTGCCGCTGGTGACCGGCGGACGTGCTAACCGTCTGGAAGCGGTGGCTTCCGGTGCGGATGACAGCCGTCTGAGCATCGGTTTTGTTGATTCAGCCGGTAATGTCCGTGAAATCAAAGATGATCAGATCCGTGGTGGTGAGCTGAGCGGCGTTCTGCGTTCCCGCCGTGAAATTATTGATCCGGCAAGACAAAAACTGAACCAGATGGCGCTGGTCTTTGCGGAAAAATTCAATGAAGTTCACCGCAAAGGCTATGATGCCAACGGTAATACCGGCAAAGATTTCTTTGCAGTCGGCAGCGGCAGTGTGGTCAGCAATACCCACAACAAAGGCAAAGCCGATTTTGATATCAAATACAACGATGTCTCCAAAGTCACCGGTAATAACTACGATGTCAGTTATGACGGCACCAACTGGAATGTGACCCGCCTGCCGGAAGGTATCGCAGTGACCGCGAATTTTGACGGTGCGACCGGCACCTTAAGTTTCGAAGGCATGGACATCAAAATCAGCAACAATACCGTACAGGCCGGAGATAAATTCCTGCTCAAGCCGGTGGATAATGTGATCGGTGGTCTGAACACGCTGGTGACAAATGCGGCAGATTTCGCCGCAGCGGACAGCACCGGTGGTGCCAGCAACAATGAAAATATCAAAGAGCTGGTAAAACTGCAGGATCAGAAACTGGTCGGCGGCACATCAACCCTGTCCGATTTCTATGCATCACTGGTCAATGATGTGGGCAGCAAAGCCAGCCAGGCACAGATTGATTCCGAAGTGCAGAACAAACTGACGGTCAGCTTCTATGAGCAGCAGCAGGGGATTTCCGGCGTTAATACCAACGAAGAAAGTGTCCAGATGCAGAAAATGCAGCAGTTCTTTAATGCCAATGCCAAAGTGCTGTCGACCGTTGATGAGTTATTCAACGTTCTGATGCGTGCATTCTGATTTTGAGTTAAGAAGGAAATTATCATGCGTTTCAGCACCAATTTAATGTTCAGTCAGCGTGTGTCGGATATGAACAATGCCACTGCCCGCTGGATGGAAGCGGGCAGTAAACTGGCGTCCGGTCAGCGTGTCAGCAAACCGTCAGATGACCCGCAGGCATCCGCGCAGGCGGTGCGTGTCACTCAGTCTGAGAACCGCAATCAGCAATATGCATCCACTCGCGGCTATGCCAAAACCGGGATGACATTGCAGATGAGCATTCTCACCCAGATGAATGAAGTATCCACACAGATGGATTCAACGGTTATCCAGGCCTCCAACCAGGGTGCGCTCAGCGATAACGACCGTGCATCACTGGCAGAACAGCTGCAGGGACTGAAAGATCAGCTGGTGTCTCTGGGTAACACGACTGACGGTAACGGCCGTTATATTTTCGGTGGTTATGAATCAGATACGCCACCGTTTGAAGTGGATGCAACGACCGGCGATGTGCTTTACAAAGGCGGCGATAAATCCATTACCCAGAACGTGGGCAGTGATCGTGAAATGATCAGCTATTTTGCCGGTTCGGAAGTGTTTGTCACCACGACAAACGCGAAAGGTGAAAAAGTCGCTGATATGTTTACTGCGATCAACAAAGGTCTGGAAGCACTGAAAATTCCTCAGCAGAATGCCTCACAGGCTGATCTGGACAGAGCCAGAGCCGGGATGGATGAAGCAAACCGCGGTATTAAAGCCGGGATGGATAAAATCTCCAATATTGAAGCGAAACAAGGCTTGCAGTTACAGGAAATCGACAGCCTGGACTTCCTGTCACAGACCCGCCGGATCCAGAATGAAAGCCGTCTGAGCAGCCTGCTTCACACGGACTGGACCAGCACGGTATCGGATTATCAAAAAGAAATGGCGCTGTTCCAGGCCTCACAGGATATTTTTAAAGATCTCAACAGTATGTCACTGTTCAGTCGTTAAATTATCCGGTTTCAGTACTGAATTCCTTTGGCCGTCACTGCGACGGCCTTTTTTTGTGCCGGATACAAGTCAGCGGACAGGGACTATCACCGAATGTTCCGGAAAAGCGCCGGCCGGCCGCAGTTCTTCTGTCAGAAAATCAATGAATGCGCGGATACGCGGAGATTTGCGCGATTCTGCCGGACAGGCAATATGATAAATATGGGATACGGTAGTCCAGGGCTCCAGTACCGGAACCAGTTGCCCGTTTGCCACGGCTTTGCGGGCAATAAAGTCATGCATTATTGCGACGCCGTTACCGGATACCGCCATATAGTATGCGGCCATCACATCCTCATAAAATGCAGCGTCACCACGGGTTTCGATATGTTCAATCTTATTGTTTATCACCAGTGGCCAGCGCAGTGGTCTGGTCTGTTCCTGCAAATGCATCTGCAGGCAGTTGTGATGGCGGAGATCTTCCGGGGTATTCAGTGGCGGTGCTTTTTTCAGATAATCCGGTGAGGCATAAATCCGGAACATAGCGAAATCAACCGGGGTGGCAATCCAGTCGGGCAGGTAATTCAGCCAACTGGTCATGACGATATCGCAATCCGTGCTTTCCTGGCGCGGAATGCGGAAGCGGAGATGAAAATCGACCTCGATTTGCGGATAACGGCGGCGGAATTTCGGCATCAGCGGAAACACTTTCAGATAGGCGTAATCATTGGGCAGGCAAACACGGATTTTCCCGGCCGGAATGGTTTTCATGTCCAGCAGGGCATTCTCTGCATCATACATCGCATCCAGCGCTGTCCTGCAATAGCTGAGGTATTGTTCTCCCGCTTCTGTCAGCCGCACATGGCGGGTGGTTCTGACAAACAGCGGACTGCCCAGCTTCTGTTCCAGCCTCGCAATGGTTTTGCTGACCGCAGCCGGAGAAATATTCAGTACCTGTGCTGCCTGTGAAAAGCTTTGCAGTTCGGCGGCACGGCAGAATAGTTCCAGTGTACCCAGCATCAAATCATCAAAATGACGCGGCATTATTAACCTCAGGTTGGTAATGAAGTGATATCAGAGTAGTTTATTTCACGCAATGAAGAAATATAATAATTTACATCAATTGCAAGTAATAAATCATAATCGAAGGCTATTTATGAAACCACAACAGCGGACTGCCGTCATTACCGATGCAGAAAGTTGTCTGGGGAAAGCGTTAGTCAGAACACTGCTTGATGAACACTACAATGTGATCGGCATATTCAGCAGCGATGAACACATGCAGAGTTTTTTGCAGGAACTGGATAATAAAACCGCATTTTTACCCGTGACCGGTGAAAGTCACTGTACTGATTTTGCCGGACAACTGATGCAGCAGGGTATTATTCGCTTCGGAAATATCGATATTATTATTCATAATTCCGGTGCTTTTCTCAGCAAAACTTATGAAAAAACGACACCGGATGATTTCATGCATTTAATAAACAGTAATATTTATAGTTTATTTAATCTGAGTCAATTGGCGATTAAAAACATGTTGAAAAATCACGGTGGTAAAATTATCGTGGTAACCTCCTGTATTGCCCTGCAACCGTCGCAGAAAATACCGGCTGCACTGAGTGTCCTGGCAAAGGAAGGCGTGCACGGACTGGTCAGAGCACTGGCACTGGAGTATGCAAAGAAAAATATCCGCGTTAATGCGGTAGCACCGGGGTATATTGAGTCCCCGCTGAATACAGAACTCAATCAGGATTTTATTAATTTAGTCTCACCGGCGGATAAAGTCGGAACCATTAATGATATTATAGAAAGCATTCGTTTTCTGCTGAAATCTGACTATATTAACGGCACTGTAATGCCGGTGGACGGAGGTTATTCAGCAGGAAATTGGTAACCGTGTTATTTCTCAAGTCGTTTTCCGGATTATACACAGCAATATTCATTTGTACGCCATTACCGGATCCGGTAATCACTTTCTCGGTGATTACCGGTTTTTTATTTAAGGGAGATAAGCGGATACTTATGCTGCCCTGACACCGGATATGAGTCAGGTCAGGTTACGGAGAGGCAAACAGATTAAAAATCAGTGAGAGCTGCTCAAACGCCTGATGAATGACCCGCTCGGTAAAGCCCGGCAGGACGGAGATGATCAGGCCCAGCATGCTGATGCCGACGGTCAGCGTCAGCGGAAAACCCACCACAAACACAGAAAGCTGCGGTGTCATCCGGTTCAGAATACCCAATGCGAGGTTAAGAATCAGGAACAGGGTGATAAACGGCAGCGCCAGCATTAACCCGTTGAGAAAAATATGGTTGGCCGACTGTACCAGCATGCGGAACCCTTCGCGGTTAAGCGGGGTGACCTGCACCGGAATGAGGTCAAACGAGCTTATCACAATATGGATAAGCCACAGGTGTCCGTCAAATGCGAGAAACAGCAGCAGAGTGATAAGGTTCAGGATACGTGCCAGAATCGGCATGTTCGGCCCGCCGCTCGGGTCAAAGAAGGTGGCGAAGGATAAGCCCATCTGAAGACCGATCACTTCCCCGGCGTGACGGACAGCGGCAAACGCCATCTGCATGGTCAGCCCCATCGCCACACCTATCACCACCTGTTGTAAAATCACCCACAGACCGGGGGCGGAAAACAGCGGGATATTTACCACCGGCAGTTGCGGGGAGACAATCAGAACAGTGAAAAAGGCCAGCATCACCCGCACCTTACTGATTGATTGTTTTTCATTGAAAAACGGTGCCGTACCCAGCAATGCCAGCACCCGGATAAACGGGTAGAATCCCTGGCTCAGCCACAGCGTCAGTGTTTCACTGGTGATACTTAACATAGATCAGCCGATGATAAACGGCAGATTGGTTAACAGTGCACGCATATAGTCAGTGAGCAGATTGAGCATCCACGGACCGGCAATCACAATCACACTGATAACAGACAGAATTTTCGGAATGAATGACAGGGTCATCTCATTCACCTGAGTGGCGGCCTGTAACAGACTTATCAGCAGACCGGCTGCCAGGGCGGCCAGCAGCAGCGGTGCGGCCAGCATCAGGGCGATTTTCATGGCTTCGGTGCCCATCGCCATTACGGATTCCGGTGTCATACTCTCTCCTGACTCATATTATCTCCTGACTAAAAAAAGCTTTGTGATAACGAACCGAGCAGTAACTGCCAGCCATCCACCAGCACAAAAAGCATCAGCTTAAAGGGCAGCGAAACCGTGGCGGGCGGTACCATCATCATCCCGAGTGCCATCAGTACACTGGCAACCACGAGGTCAATAATCAGGAACGGAATAAACAGCGTGAAACCAATCTGGAAGGCGGTTTTCAGCTCACTGGTGATAAAGGCCGGGATCAGAATGCGCATCGGCACATCTTTGGCTTCCTGAATTTCACCCACTTTGGCGATACGGGCAAACAGTGCCAGGTCGTTTTCGCGTGTCTGGCCGAGCATAAATGTGCGCAGTGGTGCAGTACCGCGATCCAGTGCCGTTTCCAGGCTGATTTTGTCTTCACTGAACGGACGGTAAGCATCTTCGTAGACTTTATCGAACACCGGTGACATCACGAAAAACGTCAGAAACAGGGCCAGTCCCAGCAGAACCTGGTTCGGCGGTGCGGACGGTGTCCCGAGTGCGTTGCGTAATAAACCCAGCACAATAATGATGCGGGTAAAACTGGTGGTCATCAGCAGCAGAGCAGGGATAAAGCCCAGCAGTGTCAGAAACAGCAGGGTCTGAACCGGCAGAGACCAGCTCTGGCCGCCGTCCGGCAGCACATGACTGACGACGCCCGGCAGTGAAGCCTGCGCCTGCGGAACCAGCAGAAACAGAGCGAGTGCGGGAATGGCGCGTTTGAGCAATGACATCATGAAAAATCTCAGCGTGGTTCGTCAGCCGGTACCGCATCTTTATTTGCGGTACGTTTGGTTTTCAGCAGTGCCTGAAAGGCGGAAGGGGCATCAGTTACCGCCGCCGGGTCAGCCGGACAGCGGTGCAGCAGATTAACCGACTGTGCGGTCACACCCAGAACCAGCCATTCACCCTGAATCTCCGCCACCACCAGCCGTTCTTTGTTTCCCAGAGAACAGGTGCTTCTGATATTCAGCAGCGGATTTTTGCCGGCCAGTTTTGCGGTAAAGCCGAATTTGCGGACAAACCAGGTCAGTCCCAGGATCAGCAGAATAATGCCGCTGAGTGCGCCGGACACCTGAATCAGGCTGTCCGTGCTGTTAATCGCCTGAGAACCCACTGCGGGCGGCGGCAGGGCGACGGAAGAAAAAACGGCATTATCTGCCGTTTTCTCTGCGGCCGGTAAAACAGGGGTGCCGGATGCGGTCGGTGTCATATCAGCGGCTCAGGCGGCGCATACGTTCAGACGGGGTGATAATATCCGTGATGCGGATACCGTAATTGTCAGAGACCACCACCACTTCACCCTGGGCAATCAGATAACCGTTGATCAGGATATCCAGCGGCTCACCGGCCAGTCCGTCCAGTGCCACCACAGAGCCCTGGGATAAACTCAGCAGCTTCTTGATGGTCATTTTTGTCCGGCCCAGTTCCACAGAGAGACGGACAGGGATATCCATAATCAGATTGATATCAGACAGCTGATTCAGCGGATTCTGGCTGTCGAGATTATCAAACGCCTGGTTGTTCCCGGTTTCTGCTTTTTTTTGTTGTTCCATTGCCTCTGCCCACAGAGACTCGCCATCGTGTTCCGGGTTCATATCAGGAGTGTTGTTCGCCTCACTCATTGGTTTTTTCCTCGTCCAGAGTGTTTAATACAGGATTAATCAAATGTTCCACACGCAATGCATACTGGCCGTCCCGGGTGCCGTACTGACTGGTCAGTACCGGTACGCCGTCCACACTGACAATCAGGCGATCCGGTTTCTCCACCGGGATCACATCCCCTTTCTGCAGTTGCAGTAATTTTGAAATCCGCAGCGGGATTTCAGCAAAATTCGCGACCAGCTCCAGCTCGGAATGCTTCACCTGTGTCACCAGGCTGGATACCCAGGCTTCATTTTCCTGGTGACCGTGCTCCATCGGCGGGTTAATCAGCCGCTCGCGGATAGGTTCAATCATGGCAATCGGAATACAGATGCTCAGCTCACCCACGGTATTACCGATCTCCACCAGGAAGGAGGTGGTGACCACGATATCGTTGGGGGAGGTGGTGATATTGGTGAATTTCACCTGCATTTCTGAGCGCACATATTCCACATCCACTTCAGCAATCGGCTTCCAGGCATCGCGGTATGCGTTCAGTGCCAGTTTCAGCATACGGTGGATAATGCGCTGTTCGGTGTTGGTGAATTCCCGGCCTTCGGAACGGACCGGAAAACGGCCGTCACCGCCGAACAGGTTATCGACAGCGATATAGACCAGCGCCGGTTCAAAGGTGAACAGTGCGGTTCCGCGCAGCGGCGGCATATGCACAAGGTTCAGGTTGGTCGGCACCGGCAGGTTACGGGCAAATTCATGATAAGGTTCAATTTTGATACCACCGACAGTGATATCAGGACTGCGGCGCAGCATGTTGAACAATCCCATCCGGAACTGACGGGCAAAACGCTCGTTAATAATTTCCAGGGACTGCATACGCTCGCGGATAACGCGGCGCTGGGTATTCGGGTCATAAGGACGGACTTTGTCCTTACCTTTATTGAGTGCTGTGTCGGCAGGCTGCGGCTCTGACGGCGAGTCACCATTGAGCAGCGCGTCTATCTCTGCCTGAGATAAAATATTATCGCTCATCAGTTTTACCGGAGAATAAAGGTGGTGAATAACACATCCGAAATTTCCTGATCCGGCTGTCCCTGTACCACGGTCGGGGCTAAGGTGGTTTTAACTGCCTTCATCAGCTGAAGTTTGCCGTCATGGGTTCCGAGTATCTGCGGGGACTGCTGTGAGAGCAGAAGTAACAGGCGGCTGCGGACTTCCGGCAGATACTCATGGAGCTGTTTGCGGGAACGCTCGTTGGCCAGACGCAGTGTCATATCAATATACAGCACACGATCACGGCCGTTATTCATACCGGGAAGATTCACGGTAAACGGTTCAATGCCCATAAAGATAGGCTCAGGCATATTGGCCCGTTTCTCGTCTGCGGTACCGGCGGTGGTACTCTCCTGGTGAGAAGACCACCAGCTGTAACCCCCGAAACCTGCTCCTGCGAGGGCAATCAGGGCGAAAATAACCAGTAACCCGGTATTGGAACCTTTTGAGGCATTGCGTGAAGACGACATGTTAACTGAATTCCTATTTCTTGATAGCAAAACCCGGCAGGGGTTTCATACTCTGTAAGCCCACCCATTATGGCGTGCTTCTGAAGGACTAAAGGGGGGAAAAACGAAACAAAAAGGCGGTAACTCGGGGCTTTAGTCCCCGGTACCGCCGTTATGTACAGGAATCAGGCGAAGGTATCGATCCCGCCGCGGGCGCGGGCGTCATGAAGTGCTGACGGGCGGACAAGGGTATCTGTGCTGACATTCACGCCGCTGATGCTTCCGGCAGACGTAATACCATCAGCACTGCCGCCGCTGTGACGATCATCACCGGAACCCTGCTGATTACCGTGATACTCCTGTCCGACGGAGCTTTGCGCCAGGTGGATCCCGCTCTCCTGAAGGGCGTTGCGCAGTACCGGCATCATGGATTCCATCGCCGCGCGGACGTGGCTGTGCGGGGAGACAAAGTGCATCACCGCCTGATTATCCTCAATTTTAAGATGGATATTCAGGGAACCCAGCTCTTCCGGATGCAGACGCAGCTGTGCCTGCTGTAATCCCTGACGGGAGAAATAGATCATATTCTGGCTGACCTGCTGCTGCCACAGTTCACTGCCGAGCTGCGCGGTCAGCTGCATGGACGGCTGAGCCACCGGGGCATTGGTCTGCGCGGCGGTACTCTGAGCCGCCGCCGGCATCAGTACCGGGCTCTGGACGGCAGTATGGCTGCCCGGTGCGGTGACAGTCTGAAAGGCACTGCTTTCTGTTTTGATACTGAACGCGCTTTTGCTGTTATCCGCACCGGTGGTATCAGTGGCGGACGTCAGTGATAACGGCACGGAAGTGTCAGCGGATTTCTTATTCAGCGGTAAAAAATCCTCCGGCAGTGCTTTCGGGTCCGGTTTCTGTGCATCGGTCAGTGAAAAACGTGGCTGATCCACACGCGGTTTGGATTTGTCATCCGTAAACAGGGTGCGTGCGTCGTTATTTTCATCCGTGATCAGCGGTTTATTACCGGTTTTAGCCAGTATGTCTTCCGGCAGCTCTGTGGTTTTGGTGACGTTTTTCCCGCTGTCATCAATCTGCAGCTTTGTGTCCGCGGCCGGTTTCTCCGCCGCGCGGCTGTCCCGTCCGCTCAGGCGCTCTTTCAGTGCCGCGGGCAGGGCATTGTCCGTTTCACCTTCTGTTTGCGGTAATGCAGGTGCATCATCCCCGCTGGTCAGCAATTTTGCATCCAGCTCAGGAGCGGCAGCATCCCCGGCAAGGCGGCGGGAGAAATTCAGTTGTGCCATGGTGTCGGCACCGGTCTGTTTTTCCTGTGCGGAGACCGCTTTACCCTCTGCGGCCTGTTTATGTGCGGCAGTGTCATTACGGGTCTGTTTTACCGCATGTACGGCCTGTGCCGGTTTTTCCGGGCGCGGCTGTTGTGCATCCATCACGGCCTGAAACGGCAGGGCGGTTGCCTGTGCATCTTCCGCACGCGGTGATTCCTGTTTATTCAATGCGTTATCAGCAGAACTGACCACTTTGGTACCGGCATTGACATCCATTAACGGGTTCTCCATAAAGTCGCACGCTGGGCAAATTCATCCATCTGCTTTTGCTCCAGCCGGTTTTGTCGTTGATTTTTTGCATGATCCGCACGGCGGATCAGAGTATCGAAGGCATTGACGCGCTGTTGTTTTTCCTGCCAGTGGCGGTTGGCATCACTGACGCGCTGCTCCCACAGGTTCAGCTGACCCTGCTGCTGTTCAATGGTCAGTTCGAGAGTGACCAGAAACTGCTGATAGTTCTGCCATTTATCGGCAGCCATCCCGGTATGCAGTGTCTGATTCAGCTTCTGCCGGTAATCAGCCTGATAATTCTCCAGCATGGTCAGTTGCTGACTCATCTGTGTGTGGGTCTGACGAACCTGCGCCAGCACTTTAGCCGCCTCTTCGGCGGCCTCTTCAGCTAAATTTAACAACGTGGTGAGTGCATGCGTGTTTGACATTGACGACCTCGTTATGCGTCCGGTATCACCTGACTGAGCTGCTCACAGGCGGCCGGGTAGTCACAGCGCTCATCGATATCCTGCTGCAGAAACTTCGCCATATACGGGAACAGCTGAATGGCCTCATCCAGCATCGGGTCACTGCCTGCCGCGTAGGCACCGACATTAATCAGGTCGCGGTTGCGCTGGTAAGCCGAGGTCAGCTGTTTGAAACGCTGAATTTTCCGGTAATGGCTTTTCTCAATCAGCTCGGTCATGGCACGGCTGATGGAGGCTTCGATATCGATAGCAGGGTAGTGTCCGGATTCCGCCAGGGAACGCGAAAGCACGATATGGCCGTCAAGAATGGCCCGCGCGGAGTCAGCGATCGGATCCTGCTGGTCATCCCCTTCGGTCAGTACAGTGTAAAACGCGGTGACAGAGCCGCCGTTTTTACCGTTGCCTGCCCGTTCGACCAGTGCCGGTAATTTTGCGAACACCGACGGAGGATAGCCTTTTGTCGCCGGCGGTTCTCCGATGGCGAGCGCAATTTCACGCTGTGCCATACTGTAACGGGTCAGTGAATCCATAATTAACAGCACATTGCGACCCAGGTCACGGTAATATTCCGCGATCCGCGTGGCATAGGAGGCACCCTGCATCCGCAGCAGCGGGGAAACGTCCGCCGGTGCCGCGACAACCACCGCACGCTGAAGTCCTTCCGCGCCGAGGATGTTTTCAATAAAATCTTTTACTTCGCGGCCGCGCTCACCAATCAGCCCGACCACAATAATGTCCGCCTGTGTGAAACGCGCCATCATGCCGAGCAGCACACTTTTCCCGACGCCGGAACCGGCAAACAGCCCCATACGCTGACCACGTCCGACGGTCAGCAGGGCGTTGATAGCGCGGACACCGACATCCAGCACACTGTTAATCGGTGATCGTTCCAGCGGGTTGATTGGCGGCGTAATCAGCGGGGCGCGGATTTTGGCTTCCAGCGGCCCTTTGCCGTCCAGCGGGTTGCCGGAGGCATCAAGGATACGGCCGAGCAGTTCATCACCCAGTGGCAGCTGGCGGCTGGTCTGCCCGCCGCTTCCGGTGGATTGCGCATAGACACGGGCACCCGGCGCGATACCTTCCAGCTCTGCCAGCGGCATCAGCAGCATACGCGGTCCGTTAAAACCGACCACTTCACAGATAACTTCTTCGGTGTTTCCGTTGATCACGCGCTCGATGAAACAGGTGGCGCCGAGCGGCATTTTGATACCCTCGGCTTCCATCACCAGCCCGGTGATTTTGGTCAGACGCCCGTAATGGCGGGTCATCGCCACGCCGGACATCCGGGATTCAAAACCTTCCAGTGCGCCTATCCAGCGGCCAATCCGCGCGGTCATAACAAGGTCTCCGGCGCGTATAACCGGCACAGCTCCTGCCAGCGGGTGGCGACACTCATATCGATTTCGCCGTCATCCGCCACCACTCGGCATCCGCCTGCATGCAGCTGCGGATCCGGCACCAGACGCCAGCCGTTCAGACTGAGCTGAGTACCGATATGCTGCTCGATCATCTCAGCATGTGCCGGGTTGACCCGCAGCTCCGGCTGACCGGCAAACAGCGGTTTCTGCTGAAGCAGGCGGCTGATCTCTTCGAGCAGTGCGGTTCCGTCACAGACGGCAGGCTGACCGAGCACCTGGCGGGCGGCGGTCAGGGCAATCTGCAGCAGTTTGGTGGTTACCACGCTGTCAAAACTGTCGAGAGAATAACTGAACTCGGATAACAGTTTCTGCCACGCCTCCGTGACCGGTTGCTGTTCTGCCAGTACCTGCTGACGGCCCTGTTCAGCGCCGTCCTGCAGACCCTGAGTAAATCCGGCATCATAACCGGCTTTCTGTCCCTGCTCATGGCCGGACTGAAAACCGCTGCGCTGCGCTTCTTCTTTCAGATTATCCAGCAGATTGATCTGCTCGAGCACCTCTTTCGGCTCCAGGCAGGGTACTTTGGGTTTTTCCGGTTCCGGCTCATCGGACAGGGCAGGGAGCACAGAGGAATTCAGATCCCACTGATTCAGCTCCCGCGGCTGCCAGCGCTTCCACGGCAGGCCGGTGTTTTCCTTATCAGACATAGACATCGTCACCACCACCAATCACAATTTCGCCGGTTTCCATCAGACGGCGGACAATCAGCAGAATAGATTTCTGTTCATTCTCAACCTGCGACATACGCACCGGTGAACGGGATTCCAGATCATCACGGACAATCTCAGCCGCACGGGTGGACATATTGCGCAGGAAGTGTTCGCGCAGCTCTTCGTTGCAGCCTTTCAGTGCAATAACCAGCGAGTCGTTGGAGACATCCTGGAGGATGCGCTGGATACTGCGGTTGTCCACTTCGATAAGGTTCTCGAACAGGAACATTTCGTCGATAATCCGCTGTGCCAGTTCGCCGTCGTAATCGCGCATTGCCCCGATAACACCTTCTTCCTGCTGACTTTTCATCAGGTTGATGATCTCGGCTGCGGTTCTCACGCCACCCATTTTGCTGCGCTTGAGGTTCTGGCCGTCCAGCAGGTTGTTGAGGACTTCGGTCAGTTCCGCCAGTGCCGCCGGCTGCACACCACCAAAGGTGGCGATACGCAGCATGATGTCGTTGCGCTGGCGTTCGTCGAACAGTTCGAGCACATCGGCAGCCAGGTTGCGTTTTAAATGCACCAGGATGGTGGCGATAATCTGCGGATGTTCGTCGCGGATAATATCGGCCACAGTCTGCGGCTCCATATAGTTGAGGCTTTCGATCCCGGACGCACTTTCGTGTTTCTCGAGGATATCTTCCAGCAGGCTGGCGGCGCGGTCTTCACCCAGCGCCTTAACCAGTACGGAACGCAGATAATCATTGGTATTGATGTTCAGCGCCGCATACTGAATCGCCGCTTCCTCAAACTCCGTCAGGACTTCCGCCAGCTCGGCATTGGAGACCTGACGCATGTTGGAGACCGCCATACTCAGCTGCTGGACTTCTTTATTGTTCAGGTGTTTAAAGACCTCGGCGGCCTGGTCCTCACCGAGCGTCATCAGCATGACGGCGCTCTTTTCTGTTCCGCTTAAATTCATTGTGCTTTTCCTAACCACTGACTGATAACCATTGCCACAACCTGAGGATCTTTATCCGCCATCTCACGGATACGCTGACTCTGAATTTCGGCGCTGACACGCTGACGGGTCAGGCGGCGGCGGGTTTTCTCGTCCATATCGTCACTGATAACATCATCAGCCACGAGCGGGGTCTTCATCTGAGTCGCCTTAAACATACGGGCTTCTGCTTCCGCCTGCTGTGCTTTGCGGTAGCGCTGCCACTGCGGTCTGATACCTTTGCGCCACAGCAGCCAGCCTACCAGTAACAGCAGCAGGATCTTGCCGTACTCCAGTGCCTGCGCAATGATGACCGGGCTTGTGAAGAGCGACGGCTCTTCGGTCAGCTGACCTTCATCGGTAAAGCGGGAGTTGGTTATGCTCAGGCTGTCACCGCGGCTGACGGAATACCCCATCGCTTCGCGGGTCAGCGATTCAATCTCTTTAATCATTTCCGGCGGCAGCGGCTGCATTTCTTCGGTGCCGTCTTCTTTCTTCTGCGGCAGCCAGTTAATAATTACCGCGACAGAGAGACGGTCAACCACGCCAATCTGGCGCTGGGTATGACTGATTTTGCGATCCACTTCGTAGTTTGTGGTCTCATCACTCTGCGAATTAATGTTGCTGTTACTTTTATTATCGGCAGGAGATGCATTTTTGTTATCTTTTGTATCCGCTTTTGCTGTTTCAACTGGAGCTGCAGGAGCACTGACCGGCTGATTGGATAATGCCCCCGGCACGCCGCCCGGGCCGCCGTTGCTGTTCTGCTGACTCTGGCTGCTCTGACGCGAGCGGACAGCGGCGGAATCCGGCTGCTGGTTTGGTTTGTATTCTTCGGCGGTCTGTTCGACTTTGGAATAATCCACCTGAGCGGTTACCTGCGCCTGTACGTTGGCACGGCCGACCAGCGGGGCAAGCAGGTCTTCAATACGTTGTTTGAGACGTGCTTCGGTTTCCTGGGTCAGACGCATCTGCGACGTGCTGACAGACTGCTGGCTGTTATCATTGTTTGTCAGCAGACGTCCGGTCTGGTCAACAATAATAACGTTGGAGGAGGTTAATCCTGACACACTGCCGGAGACCATATGCACAATTGCGCTGATCTGGCCTTCATCCAGTGCGCGGCCCGGCAGCAATCCGACGGTGACGGAGGCTGTCGGTGATTTCTGCTCGCGGACAAACAGGGTCGGTTTCGGGATCGCCAGATGCACCCGCGCGGTCTGTACCGGGCTGAGTGATTCGATAGTGCGTGACAGTTCCCCTTCGAGGGCGCGCTGATAGTTCACCTGCTCACTGAACTGACTGATACCGAACTGCTCTTTATCCAGCAGTTCAAAACCGGTATTACCGCCTTTCGGCAGACCGGCCTGAGCCAGTTTCAGACGCAGCTCATGCACTTTATCAGCAGGTACCAGAATGGCACTGCCGTTATCCGCAAGCTGGTAAGGCATATTCATCTGTGTCAGCTGGCTGACAATATCGCCACCGTCTTTGGCACTCAGGTTACTGAGCAGAACGCGGTAATCCGGGCTGCGCATCCAGAGGAACAGCGCAACAATAACGGCGATTGCAGCCGCGCCGGCGACCATCAGCGGAACCTTCGGATCAGCCTTAATACGGTCAATAATCAGGGCGAATCCCTTTTTGGTATCTCCGGTGTCTTGTGGTGCGGCACTCATAAACATTCCCTGCCTTGCAGATTTGACGGGTGAAAATAGTTTTGGCGAAACAACGTAATTTCCCTCTTTGTAACGTCACTTTTTTACGCTGCTATTATTCCCTGCAAATAACAAATCTAATGACAGAATCAGCCTGTGATTTTGGTGTTATTTACGGGCTTCAAGTTAAAAAGGGTGTGTTAGGGTATGCAGGCAATAGGATGTGACCGGTGTCTTTTTCAGCAGAAAATGGCTTCCGCAGTGCACATTTATCCCTGTTAACGGAAGAAAAAACATGACAATTCAGGCAATTGAGGGAGTCGTCTCCCAGCTGAATGTAACAGCAGCACAGGCAGCAAGCCAGACGAAACCGGTCGTTGATGCACCGGGGTTTGGTGATCACCTGATCTCAGCAGTGAATGAGATCAATACCACCCGCGTTAATTCAGCAAAAAAGGTGGAAGATTTCACACTCGGCAAAGCCGATATTTCCCTTAATGATGTTATGGTGGACATGCAGAAAGCGAGCCTGAGCCTGCAAATGGGTATTCAGGTACGTAATAAACTGGTGGCTGCTTATCAGGAAATTATGTCAATGCCGGTGTAAATATTATTATATGAATGCCCGAAGCTGCGGGCTTTCATATTTAAGTATTCTGCCAATACGGGGTTATTTATTAAAAAAATTCCGGTTATATGCTTTTCAATTACCCCGTTTTTATCTGCATTGTCACAAAAACTTCCCGAATCGCTTTAATCTCACTGCATGTGTGTTTAACTAAATGAATCATAAATACATATTGGTGAAAAAATGAAAAAAATTCTTCCTGTACTGATCGCTGTTTTATTTCTGGCAGGGTGTAAAGTGGATGTTGAAACCACGGTAAATACGGATGACCTGGTCTCTCATGAACACAAACTGGTCGCCGGTAATATCAATGTGGAAGTACCGGCCTGTAATGATTTCGAAGATTCACGGAAAGAATCAAAAAGTCTTATCAGAATTAAAGAGCAGATGCCGGCTGTCTTCTCCGGTGCGGAATACAAGGAATGTTATAAAGAGAAATTTAATTCCTATGCCAGTTTTATCGTTCCTGTCGGGGTCGGGTTTATCGCTGATGATATGAAGGCGGTAAATGCCGGGATTTATATCTTATCAAATGACGAGCTCTATGCCGGTGTGATGATCACGCCGGAAACGATTAAACGTTTGCAGTCGGCCAAAAAGTCTGCTCCGGGTGATCTGAAACTGCAAATGACGCTGGTGCTGGAAAAAGGTAAATTACCGATCCCGAATATTGCGGCGATGAGTGTGTTCATGACCGGTACGGAAGCGAAAAATAAACCGCTGATTGCGAGCCGTGTGGGTATCGTCGGGAAAGAAGTCCGCTTTAAGTTATCTGACGTGTCTAATGCGTTACTTGAGAGCGGCAATATTGCACCGGTATTATACAAAGCAGAGATGCTGGAAAAGTTAGTGGCTAATCTGAAAAAAGACTAATTACTGTTGTCGTCGCAAAAATAATAAGCCCCGCAGCGGCTTATTATTTTACATAGGTACTGACGGATATGCCATCTCCGGATAAAAAATCAGTCCGGCTGATTATTATCCGGAGTATTTTTTCGCCGCAACCAGAGTATAAAATGTAACAACCCCATTGCGCCATGACCAATAATATACGCTTCAATCAGTCCCGTCAGCGTTTTGTGCAGGTTACGTATTTCACCGGCATAAGCTGACCCCGCCGCCCATAATATAAGCCAGGCTGTACCGGATAGCACGACCAGCATCAGAGCCCCGAGACCCAGCCCCTGAACGCTGGTTGCCAGACCTCCGGGAGAGGATTCCGGTAATTTCCCGTGCAGCATGGCACGGCAGTCAGTTGCTATCTGCGAAAAACAGCCGAAAGCCCACGGGTAATAATGCTTTATTCCCCGCTGATGAAAGCAGAGAGCAATAAGCAGGGTACCGGAAACCCAGAATGAAAGACCGGTAATAATATGCATCCAGGTAAAAAATAAGCGATAGCCGCTTGCGGGAATAACGCCGGTGACGGAAACAGACATCCAGTTGCTGATCACAATCTGAAGAATAACGGAGATAATGATAATGAAATGCAATATCAATACTGCCGGTGACTGATAAATACGCATAAACTGCCGCAGAGATGAGAATATTATCATTGGTATAACTCCGCCTGTAATAAAGATTAAATAATGTCTGCGTAATTATACTGATAATAGCACCGTTCCGCGGAATAGCGATTTAAATATCACCGGGCAACAGCGGAAAAATTAACCGGGAAACGGGATTACGGAGATATCCTATATTGGTTATTGATGGCGGGTGCATAATCAAAGCGCAATAATATTAACGGTTGTATTGCTCGTTTTCAGGAGCATTCGATGCGTAAAATTCTGTCTGTGTCTGCTGCTGCGTTAGTTTCCGCATTACTGGCAAGCCCTGCATTTGCGGCCAAAACGGATACCTATAACTGTGACGGGTAAAAAATTAAAGTTGCTTTCCCGGATGCCAAAACTGCAGTGATGGTATACAGCGATGAAATTATTGTTCTGAAAGAAGCGGTTGCTGCCAGCGGTGCCCGTTATGTCGGCGAAAATTTCCAGCTTTGGTCAAACGGAAAAAATGAACTGAATCTGGCCAGCATCTCAGAGGATGATGCGGTGAAAGGCAAAGTTGCCGAAGATAAAGGCCGTACCTGTAAATTAGTGAAATAACAAAGACAATTTTTGTTATACCGGATACATAAAGAGAGCGGGGTTTCCCGCTCTTTTTGATCTGTTTATTTATGGTTTTTACGGTAGTAAGTCCATTCGTCGACCCGCTCACCGCCCGGTAAATTACAGTAACCGGTCCAGCCGGATGCCGCTTTAACGATTTCTGTTTTACCGCCGGATTGTTCACAATAAACGGATGCCGGGTTTGCCATACCAACGTTTGTACCTTTCGCCGGTACAGGATCCTTACTCAGTACGGAAATTAACTGATAACGGATATTTGGTGCATCCGCAGGCGGATTCGGAACATTCGTTGTTTTAACGGACACCCGGTACTGGTATCCCGGCTCATAAGTAAACCCGTCGATGCTCTGATAGAAAAATTCCCACTCTGCATCAGGGGATTCTTTTATTTTCATGCATTTCATCGGCGCAACACGCACGCAATCGGCGAGTTCAGAGTCAATATATAATGTCCTGGTATTCTCTGCTGCCTGGTCTGTCCGTGCATTCTGACTGCATCCTGCCATTAATAAGAAGAGCGGAGCAATAACATAGGCTGATTTCATCAGTTGTCCTTAATGAGTGTGTTAAAGTAGTGTGTTTTTACTCTGTTTTTGACAGCACAAAAATACTATTAGTTCCGTATCGGCGATTTTTTATCTGTATAAAGAGTACAAATGAAGAGATATAAAACAGTAGTGACAAGCGTGATAATGCTGGCCGGTTTTTATTTCCGTGTGTGGTTGTATACAGCAACCGGGATTACACTGGTGCAACGGATAAATAATAACCTGCGGGAACCGCCGGTTTCTGCTGAATTTTGGGATTCATTATACCTGGCCGGTAAATTCCTGGTGGTCATTCTGCTGCTGGTATTGTCGGGTGATCTGATTCGTTTTTACCGTAATATCCGGCGGCACCCGGTAATAACTGTACCACGGACTCGTTTTTATCTGACGGTTACCGCACTGGCAGGTGGTGTGGCTATTTTCCTGCTGACCGTCAGTTATTGGTATCCGTTCTCCGTATAGTCACAGAATATTACAGGGTATAACCTGTAACCGGACTTCAGATCCGGCATCTTTGTATAAATTCAGCCGGTTTCAATCAGGGAATTGTGAAGTAAAGAAAGAGGATCTACACTATCCGCTGTACGTATTTCTCCTGACGATGCTATTTACAGGTGAGGTTATATGACAGCAATTGATATTTTCTGGGTCGGTATCGGCGGCGGCAGCGGTTCATTACTGCGCTGGTGGGTCGGTAAACTGACAGGCGAACGTTATCACGGCCATTTTCCGCTGGGCACCTTTATTATTAATATCTCGGGTGCGTTTATTATCGGTTTTTTAAGCACGTTATTCGTGATTGACTGGCATGACCGCTTCGGTTCATTCCTGCATGCGGCTGTTCTGACCGGTATTCTCGGCGGTTACACCACCTTCAGCAGTATGCAGCTGGATGCGGCAAAACTGGTGAATTCAAAACAGCGGATGCTGGCTTTCGGTTATTTGCTTATCTCTGTTGTGGCGGGTCTGGCTGCTGCCGCACTGGGTGTCTGGCTGGCGGCATGAGGATAACAATATGAATATGGTGATTCTTATTTTTATTGGCGGGGCATTCGGCGCAATCTGCCGTGAATTACTGATGCTTGGTGTGCCGTCTCTGCATGACGGATTTCCGCTTGATATTCTGGCGGCTAATATTATTGCCTCATTCCTGCTGGGAATAACGGCGGCATTATTACAGCGCAACCGGATTAATCAGTATGTCAATGCGCTGGTGGCAACCGGTATTATGGGCGGATTGTCCACATTCAGCAGCTTTGTGTACGGAACCTTTGAAATAATGTCATCCCCGGCGTTACTGGGTACCGGAATAACTTATTTGCTGGTCAGTGTGATCGGCGGATTTGCAGCTGTCATGGCGGGGTTATATCTGGGAAATTGTGTGAAACCCGGTGTAAAAAATACCGCTGAATAGCAAAACGTTCCGGCCGGGCAGGGAACGACTGTCCGGCCGGAACAGATCAGGCCATTTTTTCATTATTTTAAGACACCGCGCTGATCAAAAAAACTTATTCTACTGGTTTAACATGAATCGAATAATCCGGGTCAGTGAATTGCCCGTAACTTTTATTAATCACCCGTTGTTGGTCAAGCTGTTTTATTTCTTTACTCAGAAAGTTGAGGTGATCCTGCAAATAAATTTTTGTTACCCGTTCATTTTCAATGATAGCCTGCAGTATTTCCACCAGTTCGCCGGTCACCGGCTGTTCTTTTTCCAGTTCATGAGATAACTGTGTCAGGTGTTCAACTGCACAAACATAATCAGTTTCACGGGCAATCAAATCATCCCATTCACTGTTTCTGGCCAGGGTAACGAGTTCTTCACTCAGTGTCAGTACATGTTGATATATATCGTGTAAATTGATGGTCGTTTGAATACTCACCTGATTATCTTTCATCCACATTTGCCCCGATTTGTTGCCATGTTGCCGCGAGATCGGAGAGCAGTTGATAGACCTCTTTTACGTAGGTCACGTTATTTTCGATATTTGCGTTGAGTAACCGCATAATCATATAGTCATACAGAGAGGCCAGATTATGTGCCAGCTCACCGCCGGCATCATAATCCAGAGCCTGTTTCAGACCATTATCAATAATATTAATCGCTTTCGACAGTTCCTTACCTTTGGCGGCAATATCATTTTGCTCCATAAAGATTTCGCTGCGGCGAAGGGCGCTGAGCGCCCCGTTAAACAAAATCCGGATCAACTGATAAGGCGAGGCATTGGTAATTTCACTTTCAAGATTAACTTGCTGATAAGCCTGATTTGCCTTGCGCTGATACATTATTTTTAACCTAACATTCTGCCGAGTGCTTGTGTGGTGCCACTCAGGGAGTTCATCATTTTGTCCAGATTCTGGAACTGACGGCGATACAGATCCATGGTGTTTTCGATCTGTTTATTGGTTTGTTCGATACGTTTATCGATACCTTTTTTCTTTTTCTCCAGACCGTCGGTGGCGTTATGAATCGTACCTTCACGGCTGTCTAATGTCTTTTTCAGATAATTAAAGTTTTCAGTGGCAAAACCGGTCTCTTTTCCGTCCCCCGCAAAGAACTCTTTAACACTGGAACCATTTTCTTTTAATGCTTTATCCAGAACTTTGTCATCAATCTCCAGGGTACCGTCTAACTTTTGCTTGATACCGAGTTTGCTCATGGTGTTGAGTGTACCGTCACCATTCGGTGTTCTGATTTGCCCGCGGATGGTATTCTGGATACCGCGTACCGTGGAATCACCAATCAGCGGACCATTACTTTTATCCGCCGCCTCACCTTTTTCTGTCTTGGTATATTTGGTCAGATCTTTACAGAGTTTCTGATACTCGTTATAAGCATCCACCCACTCTTTAATTTTCTTTTTCGCCGGTTCAATATCAGAAGAAACAACCAGCGGTTCAGTAATTGGTTTTCCGGCACTGTCTTTTTCAGTGGTTTTTTTCAGTGTCAGTGTCAGACCAAAAAAAGCATCTTTGACTTCGTTAGTCTGTGATTCCTGTTCGATACCATTTACAGTGAACAGTGCGTTTTCCGGTGCGGTCGTCTGCTTCATGCCGCCGTTACTGATAAATTTAACGGTACCGTCGGTTTGTTTTTCTGATTTTCCGCCGATGGCTTTATCCAGATCATCATCGCCGGTAACAGAAATACTGATAGCAGAATTGGTCCCCTGGGTTTTACTGATTAACACCAGGTGGTATTCACCCTGTTTATCTTTTACCACACTGGCAGAGACGCCTTTATCCGCTTTATTTATGGCATCAGCGACTTCAATCGGCGATGTTTTATCGCTGCTCAGTTTTATATCAAAATTCTTTTTCGCATCACTGCCGTCACCGATTTTAATGGAAACAGTTCGTTCAGCGTTGCTGTTACCCATTGATGTCTTACCGTCAGCAACACCTTTTCCGGATAAGGTCTGGTTTTTAGCCAGTCGCTCGATGCTGACATCATACTGACCCGGCTGTGCTTTACCTGTGGTGGACACACCAAAGTATTTATTTTCTTCACTGACTTTGGTGGTACTGATATCACCGTATTTTTTCAGTGCTTCAGAGGCGGATTTTAATTTTTCCAGTGAAGACTGTAACTTTCCGAAAGCACTAATCTGTGCTTCACACGCTGTTTTTTGGGCAGTTAACGGCTCCAGACGGCGCATTTCTGCTTTTTCCAGCATGTCCATTTGCTGATTAAGGTCCATATTTGCGCCGACGCCTAACGATGCTATGCCTGCCATGTACTTCTCCTGAATTTGATTGGTTTTACATAGTTATCGGTTGGCAGCGGAAGAATTTTAGCGTTAACGGCAAAAAATGATGGGCAGAGTTGCGCAGGGAAAGCAGGGTTATTGTCACCATTAAGATAAAGAAACAAAAATGAGCGTCGGGGGCAGCAATTTGATTACAAAACTCACAAAATGCGTTATCCGGATAAATGTGCCTGATATTGATAAAATGACGACTTTTTGTCTGTAAATAAAGTGAATTATCGCCCGTTAACAGTATTACTCCGCAGCGACGGCAAAAATAACTCACATTATTTCATACAAAAAAAGGAAATATCGTTATGGCACAAGTTATTAATACCAATGTTCTGTCACTGGTTACCCAGAATAATTTAAATCGTTCTCAGGGCGTGTTAGGAACTGCCATTGAACGTCTTTCTTCCGGCGCCCGTATTAACAGTGCAAAGGATGATGCTGCAGGTCAGGCGATTGCCAACCGCTTTACCGCCAATGTGAAAGGTCTGACCCAGGCATCCCGTAATGCAAGTGACGGTATTTCACTGGCGCAGGTAACGGAAGGTGCTATCAATGAAATCAACGATAACATCCAGCGTATTCGTGAGCTGGGTGTGCAGGCCAAAAACAGCACTAACTCGGCAAGCGATATCAACTCTATAAAAGAAGAAGTTGACCAGCGCCTGGCAGAGATTGACCGTATTTCAGAACAAACGCAGTTCAACGGCATCAAAGTTTTATCCGGCGATAAAAAAATGAGTTTCCAGGTTGGTACCAATGATGGTGAAACAATCGATATTGATCTGAAGAAAGTTGACCGTGAGGCGCTGGGTCTGAAAGGTATGGATTTCTCCACACTGAGTGCCGTGTATCGTCAGGAAGGTGCAACGAAAACTGCAGATGAATTTGACGATGGTGCCTCAACGCCAAATAAAGCAGCATCATTTGAATTCTCAGGTGTGACCTGGTCTACAGCACCGACAGAGCTGAAAGAAGCCAAAGATGAAAACGGCGTTGCAATAAAAGATACCTACCTGGTCACCGGTAAAATAGATGACGGTAAAGGGGGAACGAAAGATGTTACTTATGAAGCAAAAGTAACCGGTGTGGAAAAAGATGCTACCGGTACAGATTATCATGCTAACGTCAGTGTTGATACCAGCCGTGAAATCAAGGTACTGGCAGCCGGTACGAAACCTCCGGCAGATGAAACCCTGAAGACGCTGGATGATGCCCTGGCCAAAGTGGATACTCAGCGCAGCCAGCTGGGTGCATTCCAGAACCGTATGCAGTCCACCATCAATAACCTGAACAACTCTGTTAACAATCTGAGTGCCGCACGCAGCCGTATTCAGGATGCAGATTTTGCCGTTGAGGTTTCGAATATGAGTCGTGGTCAGATTCTGCAGCAGGCGGGGACATCAGTACTGGCGCAGGCAAACCAGGTACCACAGTCAGTACTGAGCTTACTGCGTTAATCATTATTTCATTATAAATCAGGCAATTCCTCTGTGTTATGATTTGGCCGGAACCTCTGTTCCGGCTTTTTTTATGTCTGAGGAAACGATTTCTGCGACAATTTTCTAAAAATATTTACCAAAAAACCTAAAGTGGTCTCTCAGGGTGCCGATAGTGTTATTGCTGGCGAAAATCAGAAAGCCAAACAGATAAACGCTGTTTATTATTTTCAATAACAAGGACATATATCATGGCACAGGTTATCAATACTAACGTTCTGTCTCTGGTTACTCAGAACAACTTAAACCGTTCACAGGGCGTACTGGGCTCTGCAATCGAGCGTCTGTCTTCTGGCTCCCGCATCAACAGCGCAAAAGACGATGCAGCAGGCCAGGCTATCGCTAACCGCTTCACCGCTAACGTTAAAGGTCTGACTCAGGCTTCCCGTAACGCTAACGACGGTATTTCTATCGCACAGACCGCTGAAGGTGCTGTTAACGAAATCAACGATAACTTACAGCGTATCCGTGAACTGACTGTTCAGGCGAAAAACGGCACTAACTCATCAAGCGACATCGCCTCTATCCAGGCTGAAGTTAAAGACCGTATGGATGAGATTACCCGTATTTCTGACCAGACTCAGTTCAACGGTATTAAAGTACTGGCAAGTGACAACGAAATGAGCTTCCAGGTTGGTGCAAACGACGGCGAAGTTATCAACCTGAAAATGGACAAAATCAATCTGGAATCACTGAACATTAAAGATTTCAAAGTTCCGGTTCCTCAGAAAGATACTGTACTGAAAAGCACTACTCCGTTAGATGCGACAGCATTATTAGCGGAAGCAGCAAAATCTGATGCGACCTTTACTAAAGCACCTGATTTAGATGGTCACACTCTGCTCGAAACTGAATCAGGTTCAGTTGTTGCTAAAAATGCAGCAGGTGATTACTTCGAAGTTAAAGGCTTCGAGAAAAAAGGTGCTACAGGTGATGATGCTATTACCGGTAAGTTAGTTGTAGGTGATAAAATCGAAGGCCGTGTCGATACCAAAGCTAACCTGGATGCAGCAGGCCCGGCAGTGGATACAGACAAATCACTGAAAACTCTGGACGATGCATTAACCAAAGTTGACACCTACCGTTCAAAACTGGGTGCATTCCAGAACCGTATGCAGTCTACCATCAACAACCTGAACAACTCTGTTAACAACCTGAGCGCAGCACGCAGCCGTATCCAGGACGCTGACTTCGCAACAGAAGTGTCTAACATGAGCCGTGGTCAGATCCTGCAGCAGGCGGGTACCGCTGTTCTGGCACAGGCAAACCAGGTTCCTCAGGGTGTTCTGAGCCTGTTACGTTAATTTACGTAGTTGCTTTAGCGTATTTAAAAGGTCAGAATATTCTGACCTTTTTTTATAGGTGTTACCCATAACAGAACAAATAATATTCTAACTATTTGTTTTTTTATTCTATTAATGAACGCCTATTTTTCTTTTTGTCATATAAAATAACCGGAATTTTGCAAAATTTATGATAAAAATGAAAGAGAGTATTGCTATTTGTTAATGAGGTGATTTAGGATAAGGCAAATAAGGCGTGATTTACCTCACTACTCACCGGATTGAATTCTTTTCAGGGCACGATAATAAAAGCCTTTCATGAATCTCGAAGGGTGTTTCAGGTTGTGAGTGATTTGTATACCGCCGAAGGTGTTATCAACAAAAATAGCCTGTGGGAGCGTTATTATCCCCTTATCCGGCACGAAGCCCTGAAGTTGCAGGTTAGATTACCGGCAAGCGTTGATATTGACGACTTAATTCAGGCCGGGGGTATCGGCTTGCTGCATGCAGTGGAGCGTTTTGACGCCATGCAGGGTGCCACCTTTGCAACCTATGCGGTACAACGGATCCGCGGGGCAATGCTGGATGAATTGCGGGGAAGAGATTGGGCCCCCCGCAGTGTGCGCCGTCAGGCGCGGGAAATAACCAAAGCCGTGCGTGCGCTCGAACAGTCTCTGGGGCGTGCAGCCGCAGAGCAGGAAATCGCTGATTCGTTACAGATGGATATCGCAGAATACCGTCAGGTCTTAACCGATACCAATAACAGCCAGCTGTTTTCATACGATGAGTGGCACGAAATCCACGGTGAGAGCTGCGAACCCGTCCGTGATGATGATGATGACGGGGGCAACCCGCTCGGTTTGTTGGTAGACGAGAGTTTGCGTCACCAGGTGGTTGAGGCGATAAAACAACTGCCTGAACGTGAAAAACTGGTTCTGACTCTTTACTATCAGGAAGAGCTGAACCTCAAGGAGATAGGCGCAGTGCTGGAAGTGGGGGAATCCCGCGTCAGCCAGTTACACAGCCAGGCAATCAAAAGGCTGCGGGCGCGCTTAAAATCCATGAAGTAACTTTGACTTTATCTTTGATTTATTTTTATTAGACTAGACTACACAAGGCGCCAGAATATGTCTGTTTCAAAACAAAAGAAACGGCCCGTAAGCCGTTACATTAAAGACTTCAAACACAGTCAGACTCACTGCAGTCATTGTCACAAAACCCTCGATCGCATCTCCCTGGTTTTCAACGGTCAGCTGATCAATAAAGAAGCTATTTCTGAAATGACAGATATGATCGATGACACCACCTGGATGGGATTACAGGACAAATTTGTGGCACTCTGCCGTTTCTGCAGCGAGATCTACTGCAACAGTGCAACCGATTATTTCGATATCATGGCATTCAAACAGTATCTGTTTGAAGAAACGGAAATGAGCCACAGTACCGTGCGCGAATATGTTGTCCGTCTGCGCCGTCTCGATGAACTGCTGTCCTCCAAAGCCTTCCCGGCCACCACAGAATTCTCCACTGAAATTATCCAGGCTCAGCTGAGTGAAGATTTATCTGACTCCGCCCTGAGCAACTACAACATCGCACTGCGCAAGTACGAACAGTATCTTGACTGGCAGGGCAAACACTGATTTATCAGTCAGACCACTTTTTATCATTTACTGATAAAACAAAGGGAACTTTCGTTCCCTTTTTCCGTTTTAAGACTCTGTGATTATCAGCCGATAGTCATCAGGCTGGCGTTTCCGCCCGCCGCTGCGGTATTCACACTGACCGCACGCTCATGCAGTAACAGCATCAGCGGGATTTGTGTATCACCGTGACTGAGCCCGGCAACCGGCACAATCTCACCACCGCGTGCAGCCACATCCCGGTTTACTGCCTGCAGGCGATCACTGTCACCGTGGAAAATCACACCGTTAAAGACCACACCATCCGCTGACCACTCTTCTGTCAGTGTGATTTGCGCGCGGACGCTGTCCGGCAGGGCGTTATAGAGCGAACGGGTATGTTCCGCCGCAGGCCAGAGCTGACGGCAGCCCGTTGCCAGCGTGGCGCCCAGTTGTAGCAAAGCATCCTGTTCTGAATCATTCAGGCCGAGAATGGTTCCGCGCGGCAGCAGATAATAACTGTTGCGCTCCCCGGTCGGCCCCGGCAGCAGACGGCAGGTACCGGCCTGTGATAACTCGCCGTAACGGATAACCGCTGTCAGTACATCGTGGCGGCGCTGCGCCTCCAGCCAGGTGAGGAAAGTATCAAACGGTGCCAGTAACTGTGTGCGCAGAGTGACGTCCGGCGGATTGAGATCATCCTGTTCTGCCAGAAGGCTGACCACCGAATCATCAGGCTGTTCCGCCAGCAGACGGTGGAGATAAAGCGGGCCGCCTGCCTTCGGACCGGTGCCGGAAAGCCCTTCGCCGCCGAACGGCTGAACACCGACCACCGCACCGACAATGTTGCGGTTGACATAAATATTCCCGGCTTCAATCTGTTGCGTAAGCTGTGCGATAGTTTCATCGATACGGGTATGGATACCGAATGTCAGCCCGTAACCGGCGGCATTAATTTTCTCCGCCAGTTCCGGCAGCGTGTCACGCGGGTAGCGGACCACATGCAGGACAGGGCCGAAAATTTCCCGTGTCAGTTCAGAGACATCATCCAGCTCAATCAGCGTCGGCGGGATAAAGGTGCCGTTAAGAATCGCCGGTGAGCCGGTTTCCATCCCGAAGGAGGACTGATACACCGGTCTGCCTTTACCACGCATCTGCTGAATATGCTGGCGGATACCGTTATGTGCCTCTTCATCAATCACCGGGCCGATATCGGTTGCCAGTATGTCCGGGTTGCCGAGACGACATTCCGCCATCGCGCCTTTCAGCATTTCAATGGTGCGATCGGCCACATCCTCCTGGATGCAGAGCAGACGCAGCGCTGAACAGCGTTGACCCGCACTGTCAAAGGCGGAACTGACCACATCGGTGACCACCTGTTCTGTCAGGGCGGAGGAATCCACGACCATCGCATTCAGGCCGCCGGTTTCGGCGATCAGCGGGATCACGCGGCCTTCGGTACTCAGACGGGCGGCCAGATTGCGCTGTAAAATCTTCGCGACCGCGGTGGAGCCGGTAAACATCACGCCCTGAACACGCGGGTCACACACCAGCTGGTTACCGACTGTTTCACCGTCACCCGGCAGCAGTTGCAGCACCTCACGCGGGACACCGGCGTCATGGAGCAGTGAAACGGCAACAGCTGCCACCAGCGGAGTCTGTTCCGCCGGTTTCGCCAGCACCGGGTTTCCGGCGGCGAGGGCAGCGGCTACCTGACCGGTGAAAATCGCCAGCGGGAAGTTCCACGGGCTGATACAGACCACCGGCCCCAGCGGACGGTGCGTATCACCGGCAAAGTGAGTTTTCACCTGAGAGGCATAATAATTGAGAAAATCAACGGCTTCACGGACCTCGGCAATCGCGTTGGCAAAGGTCTTACCGGCTTCCCGCACCAGGATCCCGAGCAGCGGCTGTAACTGGTCTTCCATCAGCTGTGCGGCGCGGATAAGGATATCCGCCCGTTCCTGTGCCGGTGTGGCGAACCAGATCTCCGCTGCACCGGAGGCGGTGGCAAGGGCATGATTTACTTCATCTTCTGTGGCCGGACGAACGTGACCGACAATATCATGATGATTCGCCGGGTTTCTGACCGGCTGCGGCTCTGCCGGTGCGGACGGTATAAATGTTCCGCCGGTCAGTGGTTCACTGAGCAGATTGTCCCCGGCGTGGCTGAGCAGGGCACTCGACAGTGACGCCAGACGATGCTCGTTACTCAGATCCAGACCGGCGGCATTGACCCGCGTATTGCCGTACAGATTGCGCGGCAGCGGGATTTTCGGATGCGGCAGACCGACAGCACCTTCTTTGGCGGCCATTGCCTGAACTGCCGCAACCGGATCTTCCACCAGCATCTCCAGCGGAATAGTGCCGTCGGCGATCCGGTTGACAAAGGAGGTATTCGCGCCGTTTTCCAGCAGGCGGCGGACCAGATAAGCCAGCAGGGTTTCATGGGTACCAACCGGTGCATACACGCGGCACGGCCGGTTCAGTTTGCCGTCCGCCACTTTGCCGACCACCTGCTCATACAGCGGTTCACCCATGCCGTGCAGACACTGGAACTCATACTGACCGGGATAATAGTTATTGCCCGCCAGCTGATAAATCGCGGATAAGGTGTGGGCGTTGTGGGTGGCGAACTGCGGATAAATCAGATTCGGTACTGACAGCAGTTTACGGGCACAGGCGAGGTAAGAGATATCCGTATAAACCTTACGGGTATAGACAGGATAACCCTCCAGCCCGTCCACCTGGGCGCGTTTGACTTCGCTGTCCCAGTAAGCGCCTTTCACCAGACGGATCATCAGACGGCGCTGACTGCGCGATGCCAGGTCAATCAGATAATCCACCACGACCGGGCAGCGCTTCTGATAAGCCTGGATAACAAAACCGATGCCGTTCCAGCCCGCCAGCTGCGGGTCAAAACAGAGTTTCTCCAGTAAATCGAGGGAGATTTCCAGGCGGTCAGCTTCTTCCGCATCAATATTGATACCGATATCATACTGACGCGCCATCACCACCAGATCGCGCAGGATCGGATAAAGTTCGGACATTACACGGTCATACTGCGCGCGGCTGTAGCGCGGGTGCAGGGCGGAGAGTTTGATGGAGATACCCGGCCCTTCATAAATACCGCGTCCGGCGGAGGCTTTGCCGATGGCGTGGATAGCCTGCTGATAAGAGACCAGATAGGCCTGTGCATCTGCGGCTGTCAGTGCGGCCTCGCCCAGCATATCGTATGAATAGCGGAAGCCTTTGGCTTCATTTTTGCGGGCGTTTGCCAGCGCACGGGCGATGGTTTCACCGGTAACAAACTGCTCGCCCATCAGGCGCATTGCCATATCCACGCCTTTGCGCACCAGCGGCTCACCGCTTTTGCCGAGGATGCGGTTCAGTGAGCGGCTCAGTCCCGCTTCATTATGCGTGGCAACCAGCTTACCGGTGAACAGCAGTCCCCAGGTGGCGGCATTAACAAACATGGATTTGCTCTGGCCGAGGTGAGAATTCCAGTCACCGTGGCTGATTTTATCGCGGATCAGCACATCGCGGGTGGCTTTATCCGGAATACGCAGCAGTGCTTCCGCCAGGCACATCAGCGCGATCCCCTCCTGGGAGGAGAGGGAGAATTCCTGAAGCAGTCCCTGTACCAGCCCGGCGCGTCCGCTGCTGTTTTTCTGATTACGCAGCTTTTCTGCCAGACCGTAAGCCAGTTTATGCGTGGCCTGTGCGGCATCCGGGGAGAGTTGCGCCTGCGGCAGCAGCATAGCGACTGCTTCCGGCTCCGGAATGCGGTATGCGGATGTGATAGCTGCGCGGGTCACGGATTGCGGCAGGATATCACCGGCAAACTCCAGAAACGGCTGGCAGCTGACCGGCGGCTCAGCCGGTACAGTTTCATCTTCCTGTGCGGAAGGGATACCGGCAGCGGGCAGTGCGCCGTCCGGCAGAGAATCGAGCTGAGCCAGGTAATCAAAAATAGCCTGTCTGATCAGCCAGTGCGGCGTGCGGTCAATTTTTTGCGCTGCGGCTTTGATCCGCTCACGGGTTTCATCATCCAGTCTGACGCCCATTGTGGTACTCACCATGTTCACTCCTCATAAACGGCAACAGGTCATGCGTTGCACATTAATATCCATGAGGTTGCAACTTTGTGCAACATTGTTAAATAAAGAGATGTGCAAAGTGTGAATAATGTCGCTGTTTTATACTGATCTGAGAAAATGATTAAGAAATAAACCGTATTGGTTAAAATAAAATCATTATATAACAATAGTATATTGTCAGTTTTAAGGCGTATAATGATTAAATCAGGTGATTAACCGCATCACTTTCTGATGACATATCCCGTGATAAAAATCACAAATCTTCACTTTAGTATCGTTAATTAATTGTTGTTTTATTGTTGTTGTCGTTACTATCGGGCTGAACACAACTCATCACAGATTTAACAAATAATGATAATTAACGGGGCATTGTCTGTGCAGACCAGGGATGGCTGAGGCGATGTGCAACACAGTAACACCGGTGTGACGCGCATCCTGTACAGCGATTGGTACACGCAATGCTGATACGTGACGGACTATAAATTCAGTACAGGAACTTAATTATGACAATGACGCTGACCACACCGCTGATTGTGACATTTATTGTCTATATCGCCGGGATGCTGTTCATCGGCTATATGGCCTACCGCTCCACCAATAACTTCGACGACTATATTCTCGGCGGCCGCCGGATGGGCAGTTTTGTGACTGCATTATCCGCCGGTGCATCCGACATGAGCGGCTGGCTGCTGATGGGATTACCGGGTGTGGTTTTCTTCTCCGGTATTTCCGAATCCTGGATTGCCATCGGTCTGTGTATCGGTGCCTGGCTTAACTGGCGGATTGTTGCCGGTCGTCTGCGCCTTCAGACGGAAGTCAACCATGCACTGACGCTGCCGGATTACTTTACGCAGCGTTTTGAGGATAAAAGCCGTGTTCTGCGGATTGTCTCTGCAGCCGTGATCCTGATTTTCTTCACCATTTACTGTGCTTCCGGCATCGTGGCCGGTGGTCTGCTGTTTGAAAGCACCTTCGGTATCAGTTATGAAAAAGCCATGTGGCTCGGGGCAGGGGCAACGATTGCCTATACCTTCCTCGGCGGGTTCCTGGCGGTAAGCTGGACAGATACCGTGCAGGCGACACTGATGATTTTCGCCCTGATCCTGACACCGGTTATGGTGATTGTGTCTGTCGGCGGGTTTGATACTGCACTGGCAATTATCGAAGCAAAAAGCCCGGCGTATGTGGATATGTTCCGCGGGCTGGATATTGTCGCGATTATCTCCCTGCTGGGCTGGGGACTGGGCTATTTCGGGCAGCCGCATATCCTGGCGCGCTTTATGGCGGCGGATTCTCATCACACCATCCGCAGTGCACGCCGTATCAGTATGACCTGGATGATCCTCTGCCTTGCGGGAACCATTTGTGTCGGTTTCTTCGGTATTGCCTTCTTCCAGCAGAACCCGGAACTGGCGGGCTCGGTGACTGAAAACCGCGAGCGGATTTTCATGAGCCTGACTTCTATCTTATTTAATCCGTGGATTGCCGGTATTCTGCTCTCTGCCATCCTGGCAGCGGTCATGAGTACCCTGAGCTGTCAGCTGCTGGTCAGTGCCAGTGCCCTGACGGAAGATATCTACAAACCGTTTTTCCGTAAGAATGCCTCACAGAAAGAGATGGTGCTGGTCGGGCGCATTATGGTGCTGGTGATTGCGGCGATCGCTATCTACATTGCGATGGATAAAAATAACAAAGTACTGGGGCTGGTCAGTAACGCATGGGCCGGGTTCGGCGCAGCATTCGGGCCGGTTATCCTGTTCTCTGTTATCTGGAAGCGGATGACCCGTAACGGCGCACTGGCCGGAATGTTTACCGGTGCGGTGACGGTTCTTATCTGGATAGAATATAAGTGGTTTAATTTATATGAAATTATTCCGGGCTTTATTCTGGCAAGTATTGCGATTGTGGTGGTCAGCCTGGCAGGCCGTGAGCCGGACAAATCAGTTCAGGGACGTTTCGCTGAGGCGGAAGACCGTTACCTCGGACGGACTGAGTAACAGAGTATAAAAACAAAAATCCCGGCGTTGCCGGGATTTTTTTGTCCGCTACTTTTGTGTTTCCGCAAGGCGGTGCTTTCTGACATTCCGGTAACCGACTGCCAGCAGGATAAACCATAACGGCGTGGCAAGCAGTGCCTGACGGGTATCGCTCTCCAGTGTCAGCAATACAATTACAAAGACAAAGAAGGACAGACACACCCACGGGATCCAGCTGCCGAACGGTACTTTATAGACTGATGCGGCATGCAGCTCCGGACGACGGCGGCGGAACATAATGTAGCTGTACAGGATCATGCTCCAGATAAACATAAACAGGATAGCGGATACTGTTGTTACCAGAGTAAACACATGCATCACATCAGGGATAAAGTAGAGCAGAATCACCCCGACGGACAAACAGATGCAGGTGAAAATCAGTCCGGTGGCCGGTACTGCCTGTTTTGACAGACGGCAGAATTGTTTTGGTGCGCTGCCTTGTTTGGCTAACCCGAACAGCATCCGGCTGGTGGAAAACACACCGCTGTTTGCGGAGGATGCGGCGGCTGTCAGCACCACAAAGTTCACCAGACTCGCTGCTGCCGGAACGCCGATCATAACAAACAGTTCCACGAACGGGCTTTTATCTGCCGGAATGAAGCGCCACGGCGTGACAGACATAATAATAATCAGCGCCAGCACATAAAATGCAATAATCCGGAACGGAATAGCATTAATGGCACGTGGCAGGGATTTCACCGGGTCACGGGTTTCCGCTGCGGCAGTACCCACCAGTTCGATACCGACAAAGGCAAAAATGGCTATCTGGAACCCGGCAAAGAATCCGATTATCCCTTTCGGGAACATGCCTCCGTCGGACCAGATATTGGATAACGCCGCCTCATGCCCTTCCGGTGAAACAAAATGTGTGCCGATAAGAATGCCGCCGATAATAATCAGCGCGACAATTGCGACAATTTTTATCATGGAAAACCAGAATTCCATCTCGCCGAATAATTTAACCGTTGCCAGGTTCAGGGACAGTAACAGCAAAATACAGAGCAGCGAGCTGACCCAGCGCGGAAAATCAGGTGCCCAGTGCATGATATAGCCGGTAATGGCCACCACATCGGCAATACCGGTTATTACCCAGCAGAACCAGTATGTCCAGCCGACAAAAAAACCGGCCCACGGGCCAATCAGGTCACCGGCAAAATCACTGAACGATTTATAATTCAGGTTTGACAGCAGGATCTCGCCCATTGCCCGCATGACAAAGAATAAGACAAACCCGATGATCATATAGACAAATAATACCGAAGGGCCTGCCAGTGAAATCGTTTTACCGGAGCCCATAAATAACCCGGTGCCGATTGCCCCGCTGATGGAAATCAGCTGAATATGCCGGTTGGTTAAACTGCGTTTGAGTTCGCCGCGTGGCGGCGTGGCAGGCGTTTTTTCGTCCATAAACAAATCCGTTAAGCTAAAAAATAACCATTATTTTTATTCATTCAAAAATGGTGCTGTAAGCGAATAGTGTGACACATTTCTCAGAATGAGTAACGCGGAATTTTCCGTTAAATTCATGGGGTTGGTGTGTAATATAGCCTGCAGGCTATTGTTTCGCATTAGTTTTTTTATGGGTGAAAATAATGTCGCGCTGGTTTACGAAACATCAGAAAAGGACATTTTTTGCAGTAACATTAATAAGAAAACCCAAACCGGTGGTTACGGGTCAGAATAGTATATTTTGGGGATTTTCCGGTTATACTGGTGATATATTTCAGGGGTGTTTTTTATTGCGGAATGGTATTTATGGACAAAAAAACACAGGGAACGACGATGAATTACCAGGTTGTCCCTTTTTGGATCTATTCAGGAAGAGTTGCCTTTTTTATATTACTCGCGGTGCTTACCGGTTTTTGGGGCATGAATGCATTTCTGCTTTATTTGTTATTTCACGGAATTGTCTGGCAACTGGTGGTTTCTCTCCGGTTACATACATTAAAAGAGAAGGAGCTGGTTTCCCGCAGCCATGATATCAGCCACTGGATAGTGTATGTTTACAGCATACCGGTGAAAGAAGAGCGGGCGATTTTAAAAAATCCGTGTTTTGCACTTGAACAAAATATGAAGGATTTTTTCTTCCGCCTGCTGTTACTGAAAGGTATCACTCAACTAGGTTTTATTGTGCTGTTACTGGTTCAGTATATCCGGACAGATACGGATATCGTCAACCTGACCACCCTGTTTGCGGGATTATCCGCCATTATTATGGCAGTCATGCTTTACCGGACAGGATTGCTTATCCGTGCATTATCAGCCAATGCGTTTTATACGGAAAAACTGCAGTCAGAAAGTGGTTCTCTCTGGTATCAGCTCTGTTTTATTTCACATGGCTCAGTGAAAACAGCAGGGCTGGATAAATTACTGGCAATATAAAACGATCCCCGCAGTGCATATTATCTGCGGGGAATTTTCCGGACTGGTATTATTCAGATGGCGGAATCGCAGGTTATTTTTTGGCAATCGCCTTATCAGCGCGCGGCTCGACGGTAATGGAATGCTCAACCTAAAAAGATTTTTACGGATTAATCTGACAGGGGCTGTCATAACAGGTTCATGCAGGATAACAGGGAATGTTCAGATAACATTATAATCTGACTCTCCCTGTTATATATACCTAACCGGCAGGGATGATATTTTTTTTCTTTGTCAGCAATTTACGCGCTATACGCCACACAAAAACATTACCGGATAATACAATATTCAGACGAAATTTGTTTTTCCCGGACTTTCTGATTAATGCAAAATCAGATTTATGGTAGCTGAAGTCTTTGATATAAGACTTTAAATCCGGGTAAAGACCGGTAGCCAGCATGTTCCACATAAACTGAATCTGCAGGCTTAATACTTTAGCGCGGACTTTACTGAAAACGGATGATTTATCCGGTTTATTATACGTCTCAGCGATGTAAGAAAGAATTTTTTTCCAGGCATCCAGGTCACTGATGTAATCCGCCTTCTTCCATTTTTTATTCATCAGTGATTCACTGTGATAAATATAATTGTATAAATACTCTTTAATATAGGAAAAGGCGCCTTTGTTCAGACATTCAAGGATAAATAAAACATCTTCACCCACAACCATGGATGAATCAAAAAATAAATTATTCTTATCCAGAAACTCTTTTTTCAGCATTAAACAGCAGATATCAAAATAATCAAAGTTCAGAAAGTCGGTAATAACGGTATCTGTGTTGTCATAGCATACTGACTGTGTAATATGGCCGTCGGAATGTATTTTTCTGAATAAACAGTAGGCGAAATCCCGGTCATCCTGTGTGACTTTACTCACCAGTGTCCGGATAAAGTCCGGTTCATAAGTGTCATCGCTGTCCAGAAAGCAGATATAGCATCCGGAAGCCGCTTTAATACCTTCATTACGTGCGGATGAAACGCCGCCGTTCTGTTTTCGGATATACCGGATGTGATCGTGGCTGCTCATATACTCCCGGCAGACGGCGGCGGTATTATCTGACGAACCATCATCAATAATGACTATTTCGACCGACGGCCAGGTTTGTTTTACCACACTGTCCAGAGCGCGGCCGATGAATTTTTCAGCATTGTATGCCGGAATGATGACCGAGACTAAAGCGTTGCTGCTCATATAATCGACTCTTAGCATATTGCTGGTTATTCAGTCACAGGATTTTTATATGTCTGATACTGATGTAAAAATGACGCCTGCAACGAAATAAACCATTTCCGTTCTGTCCTGTCAATCTTTAATGGCGGGGACAGCATACCGGAAGTGACAGACCGGTATACTGCGTCCGGTTTGCCCGGCATTTTATAACTGAACAGTATGCGGCTGCTTACTTATTCTTGTTGAAATAAGATGAAAACGGAATCGCATAACCGTCAGTTGAAAGGATCCGATCATGCTGTTTATCCGGTTCTGCAATCGACTGGTCTAATGAATAACCAAGCAGTTCAGATAAAATATATTTGTTCATTAATCCGCTGATCCAGCCATCCTTATTGCGGTATTTTTCAATAAATTCACAGCCATAAGACGGATTCCCTGATTTATATAAAAACGGAATCAGGAATTGATCCGCGCCTTTGGAAAAACCGTGGCCTTTACCGACAATTTCTCCGTGATCGGAGGTGTAGATGAAAATATAGTCATCGGTTACTGATTCAACTTCATCATAAAGACGGCCAATCACATTATCGGTGTGACGAATGGTCAGATCATAGTCACCGGCGTCATTCAGCTGCTGCTTTTCTGTTTCTGTATAATTTGTATAAGGCATGTGGTTGCCCCATAAATGCAGAATAATAAATTTGTATTCATCAGGCTCGGCCAGCGCCTGCTTTAATAACTCAGGCAGTTTCATGTCATTGTTTTCTTCCACAATAACAGTATTATTCCGCCGGGCAAGATAGCCATATTTTGAACCGTTAACGCCGACCAGAGACTGAGCGCCCAGCCAGTAAGTTTTGTATCCCTGATCCTGTGCTATTTCAATAACCGATTTCTGACGGAATAAATTTTCTTCGCTTTCCGGTGTGTAAAATGAAAGTGACAATGAAATGGAATCCCGTGTTATCGGGGAGGATGAATGCACTTTGTCTGTCACGCAGGCCTTGTCACCCTGAAAAATGCGTTCCATTTCCGGTGTTGTTTCTTTGGAATACCCGTAGATATGATATCTGGACGGAGATGATGATTCTCCGATGATAAAGATGATGAGTTTATTCTGTGGTTTTCCGGCAGACGCCAGCACCCGGTTTGGTTTCCGGTCAGGATAATTCTCCGTATACTTGTCATGGCTGAGAGCAACGGAGGAAACATACATAATATTTCCGGCGACAACAGGAAATTTCTCGCGGAGATACGTCCCCAGTTCATAAGGGTCTTCGCTGAAATTAATGGATAAATTACGGTATTCCGGGATGACTTCACGGAGCAGGGAAATCATCAGAAAGCCGAAAATGAACACCGGTGATAATGTAAACCAGCGGGGAAGACGGAGTCTTTTTCTCCGGAAGCAGATAAAAATTAATACGCTTATGCACAGGGCAGGCAATATGATGGAATATAAATAGTGCCCCAGCATCAGTGTTGCTTCAGAATTATTTGTTTCCAGTGCTGAATCGAGAACACCGGCAGAAATTCGTTCGTGGAATTCGGTGAAATAACCGACTTCCAGTGAAAAAATCAGTGTAATAATAAATCCTGCAACGGCAGGCAGCCAGTGTTTACAGTTCAGAAGAATAATGGTGCATAAAACCAAAAACAGGGTGGCTAAATGCGGGCCGGTTGAATCACGCTGATACAAGAATGTATTGGTGAGATAACTCAACAGCATGGCAGCGACAAATAACAGCGGGTATTTATATTTTTTCAGCATCAGGTCAAAGATCAATATTCGGAATAGGATTAAGTTTTTTCAGCACTAAATGCTAAAGGATATTTGGCGGGAATACAATGGCTGTAAGAATAGTGTTCTTCATATTTTATTAATCAAATAATTCATTATTAAAATCTTCCATAAGAAATTTATGTTGTCAGTATCATAAAGGGAAGTTATTGATGTTTTTTTATATCACCCGGCTGGATTAGAACAGTTTAAAGTGTTATAGCAAAACTGGTCATTAAACTTATTCCTGCTGCAAAAAGGCTAAATTCAGGTTGTTTTCCCGGAAATTATCGCCGATCCTTTCTGCTATTACGCACTGACGCCGGCCGGAATACGGGCTATTCAGTCAGGGCAGCCAACCGAAGGAGGTATTATGTGGAATATACACCCGACACGCAGTCGCTATGCATTACTGGCTCAGTATCTGTCGCCGCTGGATGCCAGGATTGAAGCCGGATTGCTGGAATCCGAAGGGATTGAGGTGATGCTGCTGGATGAAAATATTGTCTGGAATAACCAGATGTATGCTCAGGCTGTCGGCGGTGTGAAGTTGCTGGTTAATCAGGATGAGTTAACCAGAGCACAGGAGATTCTGGCGGATTATCATCACGGGGATTTCGGGATTAATGAGGAAGGGGAACCGGCGGCGGCTGAGCAGGAACCGGTGACTGAAAACAGTAAAGAAGATTATGTCAATATAGGGTTTGTGTTTCTTATTTTCCTGACGCTCGGCCTGGCTATTCCGTTTAAGGCGCTGCATCATCGCCTGAAAGAGAAAACAAAATAATGCCCGGATGACGGGAAACCCGCCATCCGGCAGAAACATCAGTGGTCGACAAACACAAACTTCAGCACAAACAGCAGGGCAACCAGAATCACACACGGATTCAGCTCTTTCCAGCGCCCGGTCCCCAGCTTCATCACAGAGTAAGAGATAAAACCAAGCGCAATACCGTCTGTGATGGAGAAACTGAACGGCATCATAATCGCGGTGATAAAGGCCGGTACCGCGTCAGTCAGGTCATTCCAGTTTACCCGTGCCAGGCTGGACGTCATCAGCACCCCGACATAAATCAGCGCACCGGCAACCGCATAGGCTGGCACCATTCCGGCCAGCGGGGAGAGAAAAATCACCAGCAGGAACAGGATCCCGACCACCACGGCGGTAAGCCCGGTCCGGCCGCCGACAGAAACCCCTGAGGTACTTTCAATATACGCGGTGACAGATGATGTGCCGATAAACCCGCCGATCACGGAGCTGACACTGTCCACATACAAGGCTTTCTGCATATTCGGGAATTTACCGTCTTTATCTGCCAGTCCGGCTTTATCGGTTACCCCGATAAGGGTACCCGATGAGTCAAACAGGTTAACCAGCATAAACGAGAAAATAATCCCTGACAGCCCGATATTAAAGGCGCCGGCCACATCCACTTTACCCAGCACGCTGGTAACATCCGGCGGCATGGAGAAAATACCGTTATAGGTGACATCCCCCAGCCACCAGCCAATCAGTGTGGTAACCACAATGGAGATCAGCACAGCTGCGTGAATACGGCGGGAGGCCAGAATCGTGATAATAAAAAAGCCCAGTGCGCCGAGCCAGACGGAGTGGGCGGTCAGATCCCCCATGGAGACCAGCGTGGCAGGATTCGCCACAACCAGGCCGATATTTTTCAGCCCCATCATAGCGATAAACAGCCCGATACCGCTGGTGATCCCCACCCGCAGACTCAGCGGGATATTGGCTATCATCCAGTAACGGATGCGGAAGACCGTCAGCAGCAGCATGCCGAGTGCACCCCAGAAGATAGCCCCCATCCCTATTTGCCAGGAGTAACCCATGGCGCTGACCACACCGAAAGCAAAAAAGGCGTTCAGCCCCATTGCCGGTGCCAGTGCGACCGGCAGATTTGCCAGACAACCCATCAGAATACAGCCGAATGCCGCAATCAGACAGGTGGTGACGAAGACAGCCTGTGTATCCATCCCGGCAGCGCCGAGGATTTGCGGGTTAACAAAAATGATATACACCATGGTAAGAAAGGTGGTTATACCGGCGATAACTTCGGTTCGTGCCGTGGTACCGTGTGCCTGTAAACGGAATAAACGTCCCAGTACACCTGTTTCCCGGATGGTTTCCGGTGTTTGACTATCCATTTTATGCTCCTGTCTCCCGGGGAAAAGATAACTGGTCTGATAAATGCATAATCAATGCCAGCATCGTAATGACATTCCGTGAGAAACCGTAATCATCCGGTTGTGTCGCAATAATTTGTAACAATTGCGGCGGGGATCACCTTTATTCCGGTACACCTCACAGGACAGAGAGAACACCGCGAATTCGCATTATCAATGTGAGAGAAAAACAGGGGACAGTGATGAACAGTGAGAAAAATAAGCGCACCTGCACGCGCAGCCGCGAAGAAATGACAACACTCCTCGCCGTGGCCCGCAGTGAGGCACCGGCGGATTATCGTATTGATAATGTCCGGATTCTGGATCTGATTAACGGTGGTGAATTTCCGGGCCCGGTAGTGATAAGCGGAAATGCCATTGCCGGTGTCGGTACGGTGTATAAGGATGCACCGGCGCATCAGGTCATCGACGGTAAAAATGCGGTGGTCGTACCCGGATTTATTGACGCACATCTGCATATTGAATCCGGCATGATGACCCCGGTCACCTTTGAGAGTGCCACGCTGCCGCTGGGAGTCACGACCATTGTGTGTGATCCGCATGAAATCGTGAACGTCATGGGCGAAGAGGGAATTGAATGGTTTCTGCGCTGCGCGGAACAGGCACAGCAGAATCAGTTTGTTCAGGTGAGTTCCTGTGTACCGGCATTACCGGGCAGTGATGTGAACGGCGCGGATTTCCCGCTGACAGAGATGCTGAAATACAAGGATCATTCCCATGTGCTGGGACTGGCGGAGATGATGAATTTCCCGGCGGTGATTGCCGGTGAGGCAGAAACGCTGGATAAACTGGATGCATTCCGCGATATGACGCTGGATGGTCACTGCCCGATGGTCACCGGGAAAGATCTCAACGGCTATATTGCCGGGGGGATTGAAAACTGTCACGAATCGCACCGTTATGAGGAAGGGCTGGAAAAACTGGCACTGGGAATGGCGCTGATGATCCGCGAAGGGTCGGCGGCACGGAATCTGGATGCACTGGCACCGCTTATCACCGCGATGAGCAGCCCGCAGTGTCTGTTATGCACCGATGATCGCAATCCGTGGGAAATCATTCACGAGGGGCATATGAATGCGCTGGTGTATCGTCTGATCAATCAGCATCAGATTCCGGTACATATTGCTTACCGTGTTGCCAGCTGGTCTGCCGCCCGGCATTTCGGGCTGAAAAACCTCGGGCTGGTGGCGCCGGGGAAACAGGCAGATCTGGTTCTGCTGCGGGATGAGAAAACGGTCGATATTCAGGCGGTTATGTGCGGCGGCCGCTGGGTGGATAAAGCGGCGCTGCTGCGTGAGCGGGAGGCTAAACAGGCAGCATCACGTCCGCCAATGCAGAATACGGTCCGCCGTCAGGCCGTGACAGCGCAGTCTCTTGCTTTTGTGCCGGTTGCCGGTCATGAATACCGTGCTATCAGTGTGATCCCGAATGAGCTGATCACCTGTGAGCAGCGGGTCAGCTGGGACGGACGCCGCTATGACTGCGATAATATTTGCTCGCTTGCGGTGATTGAGCGCTATGGCCGCCAGACACCACCGGCAACCGCATTGCTGCACAATTTCGGTCTGACCCGCGGGGCCCTGGCGTCAACGGTCAGCCACGACAGCCATAATATTGTTGTCGCCGGTATTGATCCGATGGATATGGCGCTGGCGGTGAATCAGCTGATTGCCGGTGGCGGCGGGATGTGTGTGGTTGCGGACGGGCGGGTGCTGAGCCATGCGACACTGCCGATTGCCGGGCTGATGAGTGATAAAACGGCGGATGAAATCGCCGCTGAAATTGAATCGCTGAAAGCAGCCTGCCGCGATTGCGGGGTGATGCTGGATGAGCCGTTTATTCAGATGGCATTCCTGTCTCTGCCGGTGATCCCGACACTGAAACTCACCAGTCTCGGGTTATATGATGTGAACAAATTTGTTTTTACGCACAGTGAGTTAACCGCATAAACAGAAAAGGACAGAGACGTTTTGTCTCTGTCCTTAGTCACTATTCACTGCAGCGAAAACTACAGCACGCGGCTGAGAAACGCTGCGGTACGCGGGTTTTGCGGGTGATTAAATATCTGCTCCGGTGTGCCGGACTCCTGGATGATCCCCTGGTCGATAAAAAAGACGCGGTCTGCCACTTCGCGGGCAAAATTCATCTCATGGGTCACAATCACCATTGTCATACCCTCATGAGCCAGCGCTTTCATCACATTCAGTACTTCACCGACCAGCTCCGGGTCGAGCGCGGAAGTCGGTTCATCGAACAGCAGCACCGTCGGATCCATCGCCAGGGCACGGGCAATGGCCACGCGCTGCTGCTGACCGCCGGATAAACTCTCCGGCCAGGCATCAATTTTGTCCGGCAGCCCGACTTTTTCCAGTAACCGTTCCGCTTTAAGCAGCGCATCGGCTTTTTTCAGCCCGGACACCATCAGTGGCGCCATGGTAATGTTATCCAGCACCGTCATATGCGGAAACAGATTGAAGCGCTGGAATACCATACCGGTATGTTCGCGCATTTTGTTCAGATCTGTTTTCGGATCACACACATCGGTGCCGTTTACCACAATCTCACCGGAATCCGGGCGTTCCAGGGCATTCAGGCAGCGCAGAAAGGTACTTTTTCCGGAGCCGGACGGCCCTATCACACAGACAACTTCCTGCGGACGGATATCACAGCTGATACCGCGCAGCACATGAGTATTGCCGAATTTTTTCTGTAAATTATTAACGTGAATCACTTCTGCTCAACCTTCTTTCGGTGTATTGAACCAGCTGCGCCAGCAGGAATGTCAGCATCCAGTAAATAACGGAGATGACCAGGTACGGCTCCCAGTAAGTTGCATACGCGCCGGATACCGTCCGCGCGGCATATGCCAGGTCGGCAAGGCCGATAGCAGAGGCCAGGGAGGAATCTTTGACAATCGCGATCGCATTGTTACCCAGCGGCGGCAGAATACGACGGAAAGCCTGCGGCAGGATCACCTTACGCATGGTTTTTCCCCAGCTCATGCCCAGTGCGCGGGAGGCTTCTGTCTGACCGCGATCGACGGACTGAATCCCGGCGCGGAAAATCTCGGAAACATACGCCCCGGCATTGAGTGTGATAGCAACAATACAGGAGAGAAATGCGCCGTATTCGGAACGCAGCATTCTGGCCGTATCAGAGGTAATAATACCGCTGGTGACCATCAGGCCGTCACGCGGGTTGATAAACAGCGGCACCAGTGCGAAGTGAACCACCATGATCTGCACAAACAGCGGCGTGCCACGAAATGCACTGACATAAAACCGCACCGGATACTGCACAAAGAACAGCAGCAGCCATTTTGCCGGGCCGCGTTCGGCACGGGCTGTCCGGCCGAGGCCGAGCGTCAGTCCCCAGAGAGTCCCCAGGATGACACAGATAATGGTACATTTTATTGTCATCAGTGCCCCGTCCATAAATAACGGAGCGTATTCTTCTATAATTTCCCAGCGGAAAGCTGACATAACATCCATCCTGAAAAAACAGATCAAACCCGCCGCAGAAGCGGGTTTTTAATCAGATAAATAATGAATTACTGCGCGGGCAGGGAAGGTACATCGTTATCGAACCATTTCTGATAGATTTTGGCGTAAGTACCGTCGGCAATAATTTTTGCCAGACCACGGTTAATTTTTTCCTGTAATTCGGTATTACCTTTGGCGACCGCAATGCCGAAATACTGTTTTTCAAAATGATTGTCGTAAATCAGTTTAAATTTCTTGTCCGGATGGGTTTTAATATAAAACTTCACCACACCGACATCACCGACCGCCGCATCCACGCCGTCTTCATATAATTCCTGTAACAGCAGCGGAGTATTATCAAAGCGTTTGATGGCGGTGCTGGTTTTGCCGAGCACATCAGAAACCACAATATCCCCGGTGCTGGAGTTCACCACACCGACATTATATTTACTCAGTTCAGATAACGCGCCGATCGGTGAATTTTCATTCACCACAATTGCCTGTTCTGCCGGGAAATACGGGGCGGAGAAATCCACCATCTGTTTGCGTTTATCGGTGATGGTAATACCGGAAATTAAAATATCGCGATCCCCGGCGGACAGTGTGGCGAAAATACCTTCCCACGGCGTGTTGATTAATTTGACGTCAAAATCTTCGGCGGCAGCAACCGCTTTGATAATATCGATATCAAACCCTTCGAGTTGTTTTTCACTGTTTTCAAATTCAAACGGGCGATAGGTACCGCCTGCACCGACCACATAGGTTTCTTTGGCCTGGCTTACCCCGGTGAATGCTAATAATGATAAACAGCCTGCAAAGACTAATTTTTTAAACATGACAACCTCATTTTTATGCGTGATTTTTAATTAAAAATACATAAATATTCATTTAATGGCAATAACTATTTAAAAATAAGCAAGGCAGCAGCAGATGATCAGCCTGCGGAACAAAGCAGGCAGAGTCTTATACGGGAAAGTGAGCAATACAGAGCGGATGTGGCGGAATGTGCGGAGGTATGCGGTTCAGAATACACCGGCTGACATTAGCGGTGTGGTGCGTCACGGGTGAACCGCATCATTCCCCAGTAGCTGTTATGTGTTTTTTCTGTCATCCGCCAGCCGGATTGTTCCAGTGCGGGGCGCAGGGCGTGATTGATAATCCGGTGCGCCATGACCAGTACGGCACAGTGTTCCTGTGCATAGCCGGAGAGGATTTGTGCGGCACATTGTGCCCGTCCGCGTACCTGTGCCACAGAGGGAACAGATTTTCCGCCACCCGCCAGCCACAGCAGCCGGAATGCGGTTACCCACCACATCGGCGGCAGTTTTACCGGCATCAGCAGTCCAGGAGAGAACAGGGGAAGTACCGCCTCATGCAACTCGTCAACAATGGCGCGGGGTGTGATCCCGAGAACGGCCAGGGATGCGGTGGTACGGAACAGCGGACTGGCTACCGGGAAATAACGGGACAATTCTTCTGCGGACAGCGATAAAGGCGGAGCGGCCGGCGGGATAATTCCGCCCGCATCATATTCCGCCAGCCAGGCACGAAGGTCTCGCAGGGCCAGCGGTGTTTTTCTGTCCGGCACCGGTTCACCGTGGCGGATCAGCAGGATTTCCTGAGTCATCAGGTATAAAAATATTTCAGTACATGGAAGAAAACCGGGGCTGCGAAGCAGAGGGAATCCAGTCTGTCCATCATGCCGCCGTGACCCTCAATCATGGCACCGAAATCTTTGATCCCGCTGTCCCGCTTGATGGCGGACATACACAACCCGCCCGCGAAACCGGCCAGGCAAATCAACAGTGAGAGCAGGAATGCCGCCCACGGGCTGAATGGTGTGGCCCACCACAGTGCCATACCGACACAGCTCGCACTGAGGATCCCGCCGATAAAGCCTTCAACGGTTTTGTTCGGGCTAAGTTTCGGCACAATCGGGCGTTTGCCGAACAGTTTACCGAACACATATTGCAGCACGTCAGAAATCTGAACCACGATCATCAGAAACAGCAGCAGGTTGATATTATCCGTGAAATCCGGAATCGGCAGTACCAGCAGTGCAGGGGCATAACTGAGGCAGTAAACCGCAATCATCACACTCCACTGGATTTTTGCCATGCGCTCCAGGAAGTGGCGGGTGTCGCCGGAGAGCACCATGCGGGTCGGGATAAACAGGAACGCATAGACGGGGATAAAGACCGCCAGCAGGTTATACCACTGAACACCGACCAGCACATACTGTACCGGCAGAATGATAAAGAAGCACCAGAACAGGGCACCGTGGTCGGCGCGGTGTGTCGGCGTCAGGGTGATAAGCTCACGCAGTGCAAGCAGGGACATAAAAGCAAACAGCACCACAGAGCCGATGGGCCCGATGCTGATAGCCACGGCGGCGATAATACACATCAGCCACCAGGCGCGGATACGGGCATTCAGGTTACTGATAACCGAGGTGTTTCCCTTAACCTGCTTCAGGATCAGGCCGATAACCGTTGCCACCGCCAGGAACCCGAACAGCCCGCTGAAGATCCAGAATAATTCATTATCTTTCATTATGTATTGCCTCTAACGCCCGGCGGGTCCGCACTAAAAAGTCCGCTTTGCTCTCTTCTTCCCCGGCCGGTTCAACCGGAGCGCCGAATGTGGCAGTGCAGATAATCGGCACAACCAGCCGCGAGCCTTTCGGCAGAACGCGGTTGAGGTTTTCCAGATAGACCGGCACCAGCACCGCATCCGGATTATTGCGGGATAAATGCCAGAGCCCGGCTTTGAAATCCTGAATCTTTTCACCGTCGCCGCGTGTGCCTTCCGGAAACAGAATCAGGGAATCCCCGGTATCGAGAACACTCTGCATCACATCCAGCGGATTCTCCGCCGGCGTGGCCTCCTGTTGTTCATCCTCTGTTGCCGGCTCGATTTTTTTACCGCGTGCAATCAGCACCGCACCAAAAATACGTTTGGCAATATAACGGCGGAACCCGGTTTTATCCCAGTAATCCTGCGCCGCCACCGGGTGAACGCGTTTTCGCGCCGCGCCGGTCAGGCAGGACCAGATCACCAGTCCGTCAAGGTGACTGGAGTGGTTGGCATAGTAAATACAGGGTTTACCTTCCGGCAGCGGGGCGTTCTGCTTTGCGCGGATCCCGGTCAGAAACCGGCATACCGACACCAGCAGCGCCGAGACAATTTTTTGATCCGGCGAAAACGTTTTACGGGTCATCCTTTATTATCCTTACGTAAATCAGCCATCAGTATGCGGGTACGGCGCACGGTGGTCCAGAGTGCGCCGAGGGTAATCACCCACAGTATGATAAGAAACAGCCACTGAGCCTGATACAGCGGGAGAAAACAGGCGGCAACGGCCCCGGCGGTCAGCAGCGCCATCCGGTGCTGTTTGGCCATCGGGCCGGAAAATTTCTGCGGCTGCTCACAACTGCCGCCGAGTACCCGGACATAGGCGGTCATTACCGCCATCAACGCCGCCGCCCAGCCGAGCTGCGGGGCATAAGTGATAAAACCGGCCAGCCCGTAACCGGCACCGATGAGGATCAGGCTGTCCGAAACGCGGTCCGGTAAATCGTTAAATACGGCACCAACAGGGCTGCGCAGGCCGCCTTCGACCGCCACCATACCGTCAAGCAGATTACAGATAAGCCGTCCCTGTACCATCAGTGCGGCCAGCAGAAACAGGATGATACGCAGTACGGTGAGCTCGCTGTTCAGAGCACCGTAAAAGGCGGCAGCGGCAAATAATGCACAGACTGAACTGGCGACAGAGATACCGTTAGGGGTTGCACCGCGCTGTTGCAGCAGACGGGCGGCTGAGGTCGCCCAGCGGGTCTGCCGGGCTTTAATCGGACGTCGGTCCCTGATTTCTTCTGATTCCATATCCTTTCCGTCATGTGAAAATTAATCTGTTGATAATATAAGGTTTCGTAACTTATTAATAATAGTAGTGCAGCAAAATTGCCAAATATTTCTTTACACCACGGCAGGTGAGGATAACGGTATATCTTAGCTGAAAAGTGACTAAGGAAAGCCGCCGCCCTTATGGCAGGATAACAGTATAACCAGGCAGACTATTATTGAGGTGATTATGTCAGAACATGCACGCCGTCCTTTGCGGACAGAAACCCGGCTGACGCAGAGCGGCCGTAACCCCGCATTACAGCACAGATTTGTGAATACCCCGGTATACCGCGGCTCGACGGTGGTCTTCCCGACGTATGATGCCCTGATCAACCGCCGTGCTGAATTTCATTACGGCACTGACGGCACTCCGACGATCGCGGCACTGGAGAATGCCTGGAGTGAACTGACCGGTGCGGCGGGTACGGTGTTATCCCCCAGCGGACTGGGCGCGGTGACACTGGCGCTGCTGACCACTCTGAAAAGCGGCGATCATCTGCTGATGACCGATTCTGTTTATCACCCGACCCGGCAGTTATGCGGCGGTCTGCTGGCAAAGATGGGCATTACCACCACTTATTATGATCCGCTGATCGGCGCGGGGATTGAATCGCTTATCCGCCCGGAAACAACCGTGATTTTCCTTGAATCCCCCGGCTCCCAGACGTTCGAGGTGCAGGATGTTCCGGCGATCACTGCCGTGGCGAAACGCCATCATGTGACAACCGTTATTGATAACACCTGGGCGACCCCGCTCTTTTTCCGCGCTCATGAACACGGCTGTGATATCTCCCTTGAAGCCGGTACCAAATACCCCGGAGGTCATTCGGATGTGCTGATGGGACTGGTTTCCGCTAATGCACAGTGGTGGCCGGAATTGCGCAAAACCTATGATCAGATGGCGATGCTGCCGGGCGCTGAGGATTGTTTCCTTGTGCTGCGCGGTCTGCGCACTCTGCATATCCGCCTGAAGGAAGCACAGCACCGGGCGCTGAAAGTCGCGGAGTGGCTGCAGTCCCGCCCGGAAGTCAGCAAAGTGCTGCATCCTGCCTTCCCGGAATGTCCGGGGCATGAGATCTGGAAGCGGGATTTCACCGGCTCTTCCGGCCTGTTCTCGCTGGTTCTGAATGCGGAATACACCACAGACGACCTGGCGGCCATGCTCGACGGGCTGGATATTTTCGCGATGGGCTATTCCTGGGGTGGGTTTGAAAGCCTGATAGTGCCGTTTGACTGTAGCCGTTACCGGACGGTTACTGACTGGCAGCCGGGCGGACTGACACTGCGTCTGCAAATCGGCCTGGAAGATACGGAGGATTTGATTGCGGATTTGACCGCCGGATTTGAACGGCTGAATGCCGCACACGGACAAAAAAAATAAGCCCGGAAATCCGGGCTTGCTTTCAGAACAATGGTATTAAATGTTCGGCAGATAACCGGCGCTTTTGATGAACTCGATAGAGATCACCAGCAGGCCGAACAGGAAGATAAAGATCAGCACACCGTTTCCGCCTGCAACACGGTAAGCACCGGCTTTCGGGTTCTGCCGTACTTTCCATGCTAATAATGACGGCAGGATCAGCGCCAGGAAGGAGAGCGCCATTGCGGCATACGCCAGCGCACCGGTGAAGCTTTTGTAGTACAGGGCGCAAATCAGCGGCAGGGCAAAGGTCAGGATCCCGGTTTGCGTACGGCCGAAGGCGGAATTTTTACGGCGGAACAGGTCGGCCAGGTAATCAAATAACCCCAGCGCCACACCCAGGAATGAGGTAGCCAGTGCCAGATCCATAAACAGGCTGACCGCGATATCCACATATTTATTGGCCACGGTCTCACTGAGCGCCGTCAGTAAGCCGTCCAGGCCGGATTTCTGCGCCAGAATACCAAAGAAGGTATCGGACGGGATCGCGCCGAGGGTCGCAACCTGCCACAGCAGATACGCCACCAGCGGAATAGCACTACCAGTGAGGAAAATAAAGCGCAGCTTTTTGCTGTCGCCGTTCATGTAATTCACCAGGCTCGGCACACTGCCGTGGAAACCAAAAGAGGTAAACACCAGCGGGATAGCGGAAAGCACCAGTCCGTTCTGAATCGGCATGCTGACAAGGTTGGTCATATTCACATGCGGCATCATGACGGCGAGCATGATGATCAGGAAGATAATTTTACCGGTGAACAGGATACGGTTGATAAAATCAACCGAGTGCGTCCCGACACACACTACCAGGCCGCCAACGAGGGTGAAGATAATGGTCGCCGTACCCGGTGTAACAGATATTTGCCACCAGTTTTGCAGGCTGGCGGAGATCATTTCCCCGGCTCCGCCGATATAGGCAGTGGTCAGGGCATACATCAGCAACAACATGCTGAAGCCGGTCAGGAGCTGACCCGGTAATCCGAGGTATTGACGGGCGACGCTGCCTAAGCCGGTATCCGGTGAGCTGTACTGATACACTTCAACCATCAGCAGTGCGGTGTAGCTCATGATAGCCCAGAGGCCGATCAGAATGACAGCAATGACCGGAAATCCGATCCCTGCGGCAGCCAGCGGCATTGCCAGCATACCGGCACCGATCGTTGTTCCCGCAACAATCAGAACACTGCCGAGTGTACGATTTTTCACCAAAACCTCATGATATTTCAATCAATAATATGTGCGCAAAGCGTAATGAAAAACCGGAAAGGTGTCAAATTTAAATTACGTATATCGTAAAGATATCGTTACACCAATGGCATAAAAAAACCGGATTGCAGATCCGGTCACTAAACAGCTTACAATTCGATGTCGATATCACTCAGCGGGTAGCAACTGCAGGGAAGAATTTCACCGTCATTGATAAATGCAACCGGCCTCTGCCGGTAACCGACTTTACCGCGTTTCAGGCGGACACGGCAGGCACCGCAATAGCCTTCACGGCACTGGTATTCCACCGGGACGGATTGTTCGAGTGTATTGAGCAGGTTGTTGTGTTCTTCACTGACATAATGCAGCTGAATACCCTGCATGTTGCCATGCAGGGTGATTTTATAGCGGGGCATCAGAGTTCGAAGTTACTCAGTTCGTCAGTGTTGACTTCAGAGTCAATCTGACCGACCAGATAGGAGCTGACTTCCACTTCCTGTGGCGCCACCTGGACGTTATCGGATACCAGCCAGGCGTTGATCCACGGAATCGGGTTCGAGCGGACTTTGAACGGCAGCGGCAGACCCACCGCCTGCATGCGGATATTGGTGATATATTCCACATACTGACACAGGATATCTTTGTTCAGACCGATCATCGAGCCGTTGCAGAACAGGTAATCTGCCCACTCTTTTTCCTGCTCCGCCGCACGGACAAACAGGTCGTAGCAATCCTGCTCGCACTCTTTGGCGATTTCCGCCATTTCCGGATCATCCTGGCCGCTGCGCAGCAGGTTGAGCATATGCTGGGTGCCGGTCAGGTGCAGCGCTTCATCACGGGCGATCAGTTTGATGATTTTCGCATTACCTTCCATCAGTTCGCGCTCGGCAAAGGCGAAAGAGCAGGCGAAACTGACATAGAAACGGATCGCTTCCAGTGCGTTGACGCTCATCAGGCACAGATACAGCTGGCGTTTCAGGGCGCGCAGGGTAACGGTAAAGGTTTTACCGTTCGCGGTATGCGTCCCTTCACCGAACATATGATATTCATTGGTCATACGGATTAGATCATCATAATAGCCGGAAATATCTTCCGCGCGTTTGATGATCTCTTCGTTTGCCACGATATCATCGAATACCACTGACGGATCATTCACGATATTACGGATAATATGCGTGTAAGAACGGGAGTGAATGGTTTCCGAGAAAGACCAGGTTTCCACCCAGGTTTCCAGCTCCGGAATGGAGATCAGCGGCAGCAGCGCCACGTTCGGGCTGCGGCCCTGGATGGAATCCAGCAGGGTCTGGTATTTCAGGTTGCTGATGAATATATGCTTTTCGTGATCCGGCAGGGCATTGTAGTCAATGCGATCGCGGGATACGTCCACTTCTTCCGGACGCCAGAAGAAGGAGAGCTGTTTTTCAATCAGTGATTCAAAAATCGGGTACTTTTGCTGATCATAACGGGCGACGTTCACCGGCTGGCCGAAGAACATCGGTTCTTTCAGCTGATCATTATGTACCTGCGAAAATGTTGTATAAGACATTATTTATTCACCTTAAATTTTACACGCGCCGCCTTCACAACCATCATCGTCGGCGATGACCACTTCCTCAGGAAGGTCTTCCTGGGTATCTTCCGCGCCATCGCGGGTATTGTGGTAATAAAGTGTTTTCACACCGTATTTATAGGCCAGCAGCAAATCTTTCAGTAACTGATTCATCGGTACTTTGCCGCTCGGGAACCGGGTCGGATCATAGTTGGTGTTGGACGAAATCGCCTGATCGACAAATTTCTGCATAATCCCCACCAGCTGGAGATAACCTTCGTTGCCCGGCATCTGCCATAACAGCTCATAGGCGGATTTCAGACGGTCATACTCCGGCACGACCTGGCGCAGAATGCCGTCTTTCGAGGCTTTCACGCTGATATAGCCGCGCGGCGGCTCAATACCGTTGGTGGCATTGGAGATCTGCGAGGATGTCTCTGACGGCATCAGGGCAGACAGGGTGGAGTTACGCAGACCGTGTTTTTTGATCTCTTCGCGCAGGCCTTCCCAGTCATAATGCAGCGGCTCGTTCGTCAGCTGATCCAGGGTTTTCTTGTAAGTGTCGATCGGCAGAATACCCTGTGAATAGGTGGTTTCGTTAAACCACGGGCATGCACCGTACTCTTTTGCCAGCTCATTGGAGGCTTTCAGCAGGTAATACTGAATAGCTTCAAAGGTGCGGTGAGTCAGGTTATTGGCACTGCCGTCGGAATAGCGCACGCCGTGTTTCGCCAGGTAGTAAGCGAAGTTAATCACCCCGATACCCAGGGTACGGCGGCCCATCGAGCCTTTGCGTGCCGCTTCAATCGGATAATCCTGGTAATCGAGCAGGGCATCCAGGGCACGTACTGCCAGGATAGCCAGCTCTTCCAGCTCATCGAGGTTTTCAATGGCACCCAGGTTAAATGCGGACAGCGTACACAGCGCGATTTCCCCGTTCGGGTCATTCATATCGTTGAGCGGTTTGGTCGGCAGGGCAATTTCCAGACACAGGTTGGACTGGCGCACCGGCGCGATAAACGGATCAAACGGGCTGTGAGTGTTGCAGTGGTCCACGTTCTGAATATAGATACGGCCGGTAGAGGCACGTTCCTGCATCATCAGGGAGAACAGCTCCACCGCTTTCAGCGTCTGTTTGCGGATCGACGGATCTTTCTCATACTGCTCATAAAGACGCTCGAACGCATCCTGATCGGCGAAGAACGCGTCATATAACCCCGGGACATCGGACGGGCTGAACAGGGTGATATCCTGGCCTTTGATCAGGCGTTCATACATCAGTTTGTTGATCTGGACGCCGTAATCGAGGTGGCGGACACGGTTGCCTTCAACACCACGGTTGTTTTTCAGTACCAGCAGGCTTTCCACTTCCAGATGCCAGATAGGGTAGAACAGCGTTGCCGCGCCACCGCGCACGCCGCCCTGAGAACAGGATTTCACGGCGGTCTGGAAATGTTTGTAGAACGGGATACAACCGGTGTGGAATGCCTCGCCGCCGCGGATCGGGCTGCCGAGCGCACGGATGCGGCCCGCGTTGATACCGATACCGGCACGCTGGGACACATATTTGACAATCGCACCGGAGGTCGCGTTGATGGAGTCAAGGCTGTCGCCGCACTCGATCAGCACACAGGAGCTGAACTGGCGGGTCGGGGTGCGGACACCGGACATAATCGGTGTCGGCAGGGAAATTTTGAAGGTTGACGTGGCGTCATAGAACCGGCGGATATAATCCAGACGGGTCTCTTTCGGATAATGTGAGAACAGACAGGCCGCAACCAGGATATACAGGAACTGTGCACTTTCATACACTTCGCCGGTAACACGGTTCTGAACCAGATATTTCCCTTCCAGCTGTTTGACGGCGGCGTAAGAGAAATTCATATCACGCCAGTGATCGATGAACTCATTCATCTGGTCAAATTCAGCTTCGGTGTAATCGGTTAACAGATTTTCGTCATATTTACCGGCAGCCACCATTTTCTGTACATGGGCGTATAACGCCGGCGGCTCAAACTGGCCGTAGGCTTTTTTGCGCAGGTTAAAAATAGCCAGGCGGGCAGACAGATACTGATAATCCGGCGTTTCAGCGGAAATCAGATCGGCGGCGGCCTTAATCATGGTTTCATGAATATCCGCGGTACGGATCCCGTCATAGAACTGAATCTGGGAACGTAACTCGACCTGGGAGACAGAGACATTATTCAGACCTTCAGCGGCCCAGGTAATGACGCGGTGGATTTTGTCTAAATCGATACGTTCTTTGTGACCATCACGTTTGGTAACAAGCAGATTCTGGTTCATCAGTTGATATACCCTGTTTTGAAAATGACACTCTGTTGTGATTAACGCGCCGATAACGTGTATCCGCCCGATAAAAAACGATCCCTGAAACAAATGTTCCGGGAAAGTCAATAGCGGGTGCTGAGCGATTTAAACACAAGATGTAGTGTGTCTGTAAAAGATGGGTAACAAGATAATGATAAATGCGCTCAGGATCAAGTGTATAAAATCAGGATCTTTTGTGGATAACTTGAGGATAGTCACCCGCTGACAGAGTGGTAAGCACTGAGATCACTGACAAAATGAAACTGTGCTTACCTTATTACGCGAAGCGATAATTTTAGAAAAATGCGATTTGTTTGGCGTTTTATTAATCGCCGGAGTAATTAACTTGACACTATAAAATAAAACGGGTATGCAACATATAATTTACATCCACATTGGGTGCCAGCCAGAATTTATCGCTTAACGGATTGTAATGTAAGCCGATCATATGCTGCTCGCGCAGACCGGTATTATTCAGCCAGTCAATCAGTTCTGCCGGACGGATAAATTTTTTCGCATCGTGCGTACCGGGCGGTACCATCTTCAGAATATATTCTGCTGCGATAACGGCCATAAACCAGGCTTTTTTGTTGCGGTTAATGGTGGAGAACACCACATCGCCCCCCGGTTTGACCAGACGGGCACAGGAACGCACCACAGACGCCGGATCCGGCACATGCTCAAGCATCTCCATGCAGGTCACCACATCATACTGTTGTGCATGTTTTTCTGCGTGCTGTTCCACCGTTTCCTGCACATAGGTGATATCAGTGCCGCTTTCCAGTGCATGCAGACGCGCAACCTGAAGCGGCTCTGCGCCCATATCCAGCCCGGTGACGTCCGCACCTTCCCGCGCCATACTTTCTGCCAGAATTCCGCCGCCGCAGCCGACATCCAGCACTTTCTTCCCGAACACACCGTTAACCCGCTGCTGAATATAGGCCAGACGCAGCGGATTGATCCGGTGCAGCGGTTTAAATTCACCCTCAAGATCCCACCAGCGTGAGGCAACATCCTCAAACTTTTTGATTTCCGCAGGATCGACATTGGCTGTCAGCGGGGAAGCTGTGTCATTCATGGTCTCTTTCTCTCTCTTGCTGCGGCAGAACCTGCCGGAATACGCGATGGCGTCAGTATACAATGCCGGGCGCGGATGCGTCAGAAATAAAATACTCTCCCGATTTTTATATCTCCTTTTTTAAACATTGGCGATTTGTGGTATAGTTCCGCACCTTGAATCCGGAGTAATGAGGGATACTGGCTCCATGAGCGACAATGCCAAAGAAATCTTGCCCGTTAACATCGAAGAGGAGCTGAAAAGCTCGTATCTGGATTACGCCATGTCCGTTATTGTCGGACGCGCGCTCCCCGATGTCAGGGATGGTCTGAAACCGGTTCACCGCCGCGTATTATTCGCGATGAAAGAACTGGGTAATGACTGGAACAAAGCCTATAAAAAATCTGCCCGTGTGGTCGGGGATGTGATCGGTAAATATCACCCCCATGGTGACAGTGCTGTGTATGAAACGATTGTCCGCCTGGCTCAGCCGTTCTCAATGCGCTATATGCTGGTGGATGGTCAGGGTAACTTTGGTTCAATCGACGGTGACTCCGCAGCGGCAATGCGTTATACGGAAGTCCGTATGGCGAAAATTGCCCATGAACTGTTAGCCGACATCGACAAAGAAACCGTGGATTTTGTACCGAACTATGACGGTACCGAAATGATCCCGGATGTGATGCCGACCCGCATCCCGAACCTGCTGGTGAATGGTTCATCCGGTATTGCTGTCGGGATGGCCACCAATATTCCGCCGCATAACCTGGGTGAAGTGATTGACGGCTGCCTGGCCTATATTGATGATGAAGATATCAGCATCGAAGGTCTGATGGAGCACATCCCGGGGCCGGACTTCCCGACTGCGGCGATTATCAACGGCCGCCGCGGTATTCTTGATGCTTACCGCACCGGACGCGGCAAAATTCATATCCGTGCCCGCGCGGAAGTGGAAACGGATGAAAAAACCGGCCGCGAAACCATTATCGTTAATGAAATTCCGTATCAGGTGAACAAAGCCCGCCTGATTGAGAAAATCGCCGAGCTGGTTAAAGAGAAACGTCTGGAAGGTATCAGCGCACTGCGTGATGAATCCGATAAAGACGGTATGCGCATTGTGATTGAAGTCAAACGCGATGCGGTCGGTGAAGTGGTACTGAACAACCTTTATCTGCTGACACAGATGCAGACCACGTTTGGTATCAATATGGTTGCCCTGCATCAGGGACAACCGAAGATCCTCAATCTGAAAGAAATTCTCAGTGCGTTTGTGCGCCACCGCCGTGAAGTGGTGACCCGCCGGACAATCTACGAATTACGCAAAGCCCGTGAACGCGCCCATATCCTCGAAGGTCTGGCGATTGCACTGGCCAATATCGACCCGATTATCGAGCTTATCCGCCGTGCGCCGACGCCTGCGGAAGCAAAAGCCGGGTTACTGGCACAGGCATGGGAACTGGGCACAGTTGCCGCTATGCTGGCCGGTGCCGGTGATGATGCCGCACGTCCGGAAGGCCTGGATGAGCAGTTCGGTATCCGCGATGGTCTGTATCATCTGACCGAAGTTCAGGCTCAGGCGATTCTGGATCTGCGTCTGCAGAAACTGACCGGTCTGGAGCATGAAAAACTGCTCGACGAATACCGCGAGTTACTGGAACTGATTGCCGGTCTGCTGCATATCCTGCAAAGCCCTGAGCGTCTGATGGAAGTCATCCGTGAAGAGCTGGTGGCAGTGAAAGAGCAGTTCAACGATAAGCGCCGTACTGATATCACAGAAAACACAGCGGATATCAACATCGAAGATCTGATCAGTCAGGAAGACGTGGTGGTGACACTGTCCCATCAGGGCTATGTGAAGTATCAGCCGCTGACCGATTATGAAGCCCAGCGCCGCGGCGGGAAAGGTAAATCTGCCGCCCGTATCAAAGAAGAAGACTTTATCGAACGTCTGCTGGTGGCAAACACCCACGACACCATTCTCTGCTTCTCCAACAAAGGGAAGCTGTACTGGCTGAAAGTGTATCAGTTACCGGAAGCCAGCCGTGGTGCGCGCGGTCGTCCGATTATCAACATATTACCGCTGGACCAGGAACAGAACGAGCGTATCACTGCTATTCTGCCGGTCCGTGAATATGAAGAAGGTAAGTTTGTCTTTATGGCGACCGCCAGCGGTACCGTGAAGAAAACATCCCTGCAGGACTTCAGCCGTCCGCGTAACGCCGGTATTATCGCCGTCAACCTCAATGAGGGTGATGAGCTGATTGGCGTTGACCTGACTGACGGCAGCAACGAAGTGATGCTGTTCTCTGCTGACGGTAAAGTCGTCCGCTTTGCGGAAGATGCTGTCCGTGCCATGGGGCGTACCGCCACCGGTGTGCGCGGTATCCGTCTGGGTGACGATGACGCGGTCGTGTCACTGATTATTCCGCGCGGTGAAGGTGAAATTCTGACGGTCACCGAAAACGGCTACGGCAAGCGGACTGCGGAAGCGGAGTATCCGACCAAATCCCGCGCCACTCAGGGGGTTATCTCCATTAAAGTGAGTGAGCGTAACGGGAAAGTCGTGGGTGCAATCCAGGTCGGTGCGGATGATCAGATTATGATGATCACCGATGCCGGTACTCTGGTCCGTACCCGCGTCTCTGAAGTCAGTATCGTGGGCCGTAATACCCAGGGTGTGACACTGATCCGTACCGGAGAAGAAGAGAAAGTGGTCGGTCTGCAGCGTGTTGCGGAGCCGGAAGAGGATGAAAATGATTTCTCTGAAGACGGTGAAGTGACGGATGCGGCATCTGATGATAATGCAGAAGAGAATAACGATTAATATCACCGGTTTCCGGTAATATAAAATCAGAAAAACTGATAAAGCAGGAACAATAATATTGTTCCTGCTTTTTATTTACCCCGGGGGTTTTGTAAACATTGCACAGTGGTATATCCTAGACATAACAGTCTGAAACCTCGTGAATATATCAGATTCATTATTGGCGGAGCCCCTTTGAGATACTTTTCATCTTTCCAGACATCACTGAAAATTTCGCGTTACCTGTTCCGGATCGTCGGTGTGATGTTATGGGGGCTGGGGGCGCTGGTGACGGTATTCTATTTACTGAATATCTATAACGGGATGCGCAATGATATCCGCCAGCAATATTATTCCGATTACGATGCCTTATTAGCCTATTTCCGGCAATCCACCGATATGACCCGCGATATCCGTTATATGAATGAACGGTTTGTCGAAAATAAAGAAGTACGGCCGGGAGAGCCCGCAGACCGGACCACCGACGGCTTTTTTATTGATTACCGGGCACTGAATACCAAAGGCGACTGCGCGGCCTTCCGCACCGGCAGCGGCCCGTATATTATTGCATTCAAAGATCTCCTGACGTACTGGCAGAACAATATCGCCGCACCGATGGGGCTGAATCAGGTCTTTCTGGTCGGCTCAAAAACCCTGTGTATGGTGTCATTTCCGATCCGCAACCTTTCCACCAGCAGCGAAACGTTGCGCAGAATGGTCAATGATTACTCTCAGAACTATTTCCGCCTGAAAAGTCAGGGGAAAGAGCGCACCATTTACTGGGCGGCGCCGGGTAGTAATCAGGGAATGGCCAGCCTGTTTGTGATGATGCCGCTGTATTATGACGGGCGTTTTCTGGCACTGATGGGTATTGAGCGTAATCTGCAGCTGGAAAACTTTAACCGCCTGCGCGATTTCCCGGCCAATATGGTGATTATTAATGAGCAGGATGATGTCGTGCTCTCTTATCCGGAAGAAATTAACACACAGAAAAATAAAGACCGTTATCTGGTGGACGATAATTATTTCGGCTATGACGATGAATTCACCCAACTGGTCTTTAAACGCAGGCTGACGCCGTCGCTGCTGAGTGTGGTATATACCACGCCGCTGAGCTCAATCTATGAAAAACTGAAATTTCAGATCCTCAACGGGGCGATTCTTAATCTGATCTCCGCCATTATTATCGGGTTATTTACCTGGCTGCTGGAACGGCGGATATTTATGCCGGCCGAAAACAGCGCAATGCGTCTGGAGGAGCACGAGCAGTTCAACCACAAAATTGTGGCCTCCGCACCGGTCGGGATTTGCATTTTGCGCACGCTCGACGGTACGGCACTACTGAGTAATGAGCTGGCTCATAATTACTGGCGTATGCTTTCGTTTGAGGATCGTAACCGCATCGGCCTGCTGATAAAAGATAAACGGCAGGGAATGGAAGATATGGTGACCCGTAACGGCGGCCACCTTCAGGTCAGTTTTGTGCATTCCCGCTACCAGAACGAGGAAGTGGCGATTTGTGTGCTGGTGGATATCAGCGCACGTGTGCAGCTGGAAAGCTCGTTACAGGATGCGGCACAGGCGGCAGAGCAGGCTAACCAGTCGAAATCCATGTTCCTTGCCACGGTCAGTCATGAGCTGCGCACGCCGCTGTACGGTATCATCGGTAACCTGGAGCTGTTACAGTCCATGGCGCATTCGCGGGATGCCCAGCGCCTGCTCGGTACGATGAATAACTCCTCGTCATTATTACTGAAAATTATCAGTGATATTCTCGACTTCTCCAAAATTGAATCCAAACAGCTGAAAATTGAGCCGAGAGAGTTTAACTTCCGCGAACATATTCATTTTGTGGTGGCAAACTACCTGCCGCTGGTGGCGAAAAAACACCTTTCTCTGTACTGCTTTATTGAAAAAGATGTGCCGGAGCTGGTCTGTAATGACCCGGTACGGATGCAGCAGGTGATCGCCAACCTGTTTAATAATGCGATTAAATACACGCATGTCGGGATGGTGTGCATTCACGTCTATGTCTGCGGTGAATATCTGCATGTGGATATTCAGGATACCGGCGGCGGTATCAGTGAGGACGAGCTGCGCCAGTTATTCGACCCGTTCTATCAGATTATGCCGAACACGGACAGCCCGTCGCAGGGTACCGGGCTCGGGCTGCCTATCTGTGAAAAACTGATCTCACTGATGGACGGTGACATGATGGTGGAATCGCAGAAAGAGGTCGGCAGCTTGTTCGGGATCCGCTTCCCGTGCTATACCGCCTATCCGTCCGGTCATCATGCGGATATTGTGCCGCTGACCGTACCGCTGGTCTTTGAGTTCCGCAATGGCGTGCTGGCGGATTATATGCAGCGTTACTGGCAGGATATTGCCCCGGCAGCGGTTCCGTTGTCTGAATGCCCTGACATTGCCTGTGCCGTGGTGATCACGGACGTGGTGACCCCGGCGATGAAACAGGCGCGTCTGCTGATTGAACTGGATGCCGGGTATACCGACAAACCGGTGCCGATGGGCGGCAATCACTGGCGGCATAATACCCATCAGCTTGACGGGTTGTTTGATTTTGTCTCTGACCGCCTGAACAACCGCCGTCAGGAAGCCGATGATCTGCCGCCGCCGCCACTGCCGGACAGTCAGCAGGCAGCACATGTCCGGATCCTGATTGTGGATGACCATCCGATTAACCGCCATCTGCTGTCAGATCAGCTGCATCTGTTCGGCTTCCACACCGCAACGGCGGATGACGGACTGGATGCACTCGACTTCCTCGAAACCCACGAGGTGGATATTATTCTGTCAGACGTCAACATGCCGAATATGAACGGCTATGACCTGACCCGCACACTGAGAGAGAAGGGGATGACACTGCCGGTTATCGGGATCACCGCCAATGCGATGGCGGAAGAACGCGAGCGCTGTCTGGCTTCCGGCATGAACGATTGTCTCTCCAAACCGGTCTCTATGCAGGCATTGCGCACCATGATGCAGCACTATATCCCGCAGGTCACACCGCCCGGGGCAGAATAACCGGCACATAAAAAAACCGCCGTTCAGATGAATGGCGGTTTTGTATCAGTACTGTAAAACGTGTCCGGATTACTCGTCTCTGTGGCTGTCGATAGTGACAGACGAAAGGTAATTCAGCAGAGCGATATCGTTATCCACACCCAGTTTCAGCATGGCGGATTTTTTCTGGCTGCTGATGGTTTTGATACTGCGGTTCAGTTTACGCGCAATCTCAGTGACCAGATGCCCTTCGGCAAACAGACGCAGAACCTCACTCTCTTTCGGAGACAGGCGCTTATCGCCGTACCCGTTGGCATTCACTTTTTCCAGCAGTTTGGAAACGCTGTCAGGGGTGAATTTCTTTCCTTTCTGCAAAGAGGCCAGTGCTTTCGGCAGATCAGCCGGCGCACCCTGCTTCAGTACGATCCCTTCGATATCGAGGTCCAGTACGGCACTGAGGATCGCCGGATTATTGTTCATGGTCAGCACAATAATCGCCAGGTCAGGATAATGGCGCTTGATATACTTGATAAGCGTGATGCCATCACCGTATTTATCTCCCGGCATGGAGAGGTCAGTGATCAGAACATCCGCATCCAGACGTGCTAAGTTATTGATGAGTGAAGTGGAATCTTCAAATTCACCAACAACATTAACCGTTTCCAGCTGTTCCAGAGATTTTTTTATCCCGAACAGAACAATAGGATGGTCATCAGCGATAATAACATTCAGGTTATTCATACTCTTGGTTACCTTGCTGCAGCAATTCAGTGACAATGGCATCAATTTCCCGGATACCTTCATCCACCTTCATTTTGTTTTTGTCAGCGATACAGCGTTCTATATCTTCACAGCGTGATTTCAGATAATCAAAGTCGAGCACAGCAAAGACCCCTTTGACCCGATGTACTGTCAGCGCCAGTGGCTGCAATTCACTTAATTCTGCTTCCGTGTACATCTTACTTATATCAGGAGGGACTGTGGTGGCAAACAAGTCTTTATACGTACTTTGTGCCAGCTGATTTTTATATAACGCAACAACTTCCCCGACGGAAAGCGCTGCTGTATTAATACCCGGATCCCCGGGTAAGAATCTATCATCAAACTCATCCGAAGTTAAGCTTTGTTCGATAAGCAGCGTAATAGCATTCAGAATTTCATCATTGAAATTATAATTACACTCCACCAGGGAAGGCGTAATCATTCTGTGTTCAATAATGTCATTTCGTAAAAAGAGTATTGGCTTTCTCGCTTTCTTATCAAAGTCAGTTATCAGGATGTCATATTCATCTTGCAATAATGCGCGGTTTTTATCAAATAAAATTCCGCCGTTTTCAATTATAATTGCGTTAATTATTTCCCGAATACTCGGATTAATGATATTGATCTTAAACAGCGTATCTTCCAGCACCTCTGACGGCTCACCGATCATCTCGGTGGCAGGCAGCGGCAACTCGACAGTGTAGTGTGTGCCGATGTCTGGTTTACTGTCTATTTTCAGCTCTCCGCTGAGTTTTTTACATAATAAATCACACAAATAGAATGCCAGCCCCGAGTTCGGACGACCTTCCGTCTCCGCGACCTGAAACATAAACGGATCGTGCAGATTCACGAGATCAGATTGCGGCAGACCGGAGCCGCTGGCGATTATTTCCAATCTGATATTATTATGTTCATTTTTAAATATATTCTTAAGGCGAATAACCAATTTTCCGTATTTTAAATTACTGACGGCGTAATTCAGTAATAATAAAAATATCTTACTGATAATAGGGCCGTCACCAATGTAATTCAGCTGTTTATTAATACTGTTATGGAAATAAAGCGGAATGCCTTTGTCATTTATCTGACGTGAGAATTGTTTAACGATATCTTCGACGGTCTGTGACAACAGGAATTCATCATTGGTCGGTTTCCAGTCATCACTTTCCAGGTCAGCCAGCAGAATAATATTTTCGATCCACTCACACAGATAACCGGATTCCGTTACCACTTTATCCATCAGCATGCCGCCGGCGGGATCAGTCACATACGGTGCCAGCGTATGCAGGTCATTACCGAGCTGTTTGACCGGCACCACCAGCTCTGAACGGATATTTGACAGCACAGACTGACGGGCTTTGATACTTTTCTTATACTCACGGTCAGACAATTGCAGACGGCGCGCAGTCAGTGCTTCCTGATCCACATCCCGGAACAGAATCAGATAAGTATCATTCATATTACGGACCGGATTCATACTGACTTCATAAACCACGTTATCAATAGTGGTCTGGATCCGGCCCTGGTGCTCGCGGGCCATATCGCGGGTTTTGTTCAGGTCGCTGAGGGTCAGCAACTGACTGGCGATGGTATTACTGACCAGTCGTTTATTGGCGGCAAAATCATAAATCGCCAGCCCGATAGGCAGTTGCGCCACAATTTCATTGGTTATCGCCTCACTGTTTCTGGCCTGGCGGACCAGTGTATTGAGCGGGGAAATGAACCGTTTGCGGATATAAACAAGGCCGCCGACGGAGAGCATACTGAACAGGAAGACAGAAATTAACAGCCAGATATTGGCCGCCAGCATCTCTTCGGCCAGAGATAGCAGTGAGAGCTGATAAACCACCTGATACGGCATTTCACGCAGACGGTAACTGAGTTTCAGTGACAAGCCGTTAATACTGATCTGCACCGCATTCGGACGGTTGCTGAGGGTGTGGGTCTCGGCCGGGATCAGTGACAGATTGGACAGATCCAGATTATCCGGCACCAGGTTATTCACCGGTAAATCAAACGCCACCACGCTGGTCAGCTGACCGGGGTTATTAAACATTGCGCGGTAGGTATAGTAATAGGTTGATTCTGACGGCATCTTGGTAAAGGAGGAGAGGGTTTCCCGCTCATCCAGCGCTGTGGAATCCGCCAGCATTTCCGCCCGTTTTTCATCGGCACCCAATGTCAGCGGGCTTTCGCGGTAGCGCAGCTCCGGACGCAGGGCAGAATGGGATGTCACCAGCAGCAGACTGTTATCCAGTCCGTTGAGGTAATATACAGAATTAAACTGATTTTCACCGCCCCACAGAATGGTCAGATAGTCTGAAAAACGCCGTGCGATGGCGTAGGTCTCATCATTGGTCTGGCCGAACAGGATGGCATCCACAACCGGCACACGGCTGTCAATCCAGTAAATATCATTCAGGATCTTATGCGGCGGAACGAGCTCAGGCCGCTTCTCGGTGTCCGTGGTATTGGCGAGCCGGAACAGCTCAGCGGACTGATAGCGGTACGTTTCAATCTGATGTTCTATCCGTGTGCTGAAACTGTAGAGTGCGCCTTTTTTGCTTCCCAGCCAGGCATCGTAATAGTTATATCCGTATAAAAAGAGAGATAAGACTAATAACGAAACAAATGATGCATAAAAGCCGGGTATCGCATAAGGCTTGGAATGTGACTGTCTGTACATATGTTCCGTTGCGACCTTATAGTAAGTACTTGACTGTAAATTCACCGGGAATTAATTCTATCATACTAATTCCCGTCACAATAACAGCAGTATTCCGCCGCAGGGCCGGTATGATGCACGAATGTTGAGCAGGCAGACAAAAAAATCGGATTTTTTTGCATATAGGGGTAGACAGGTTCCTCATTTTTCAGCATAATCGCGCCCCATGGAAGGATGGCCGAGTGGCTTAAGGCAGCGGTCTTGAAAACCGCCGACGGGAGACCGTCCTAGAGTTCGAATCTCTATCCTTCCGCCAAATTCGCCGGCTTAGCTCAGTTGGTAGAGCAACTGACTTGTAATCAGTAGGTCACCAGTTCGACTCCGGTAGCCGGCACCATATTAAACCCGTTAACTCTCAACCAGTTAGCGGGTTTTTCATTTGTGCTCACCAACCACACTCAGGGTCGGGTGGGACATATTTGGGACATCCTCACCAAAAACAGCATCGATTTGCTGCGCATGCTGGCTCAGATGACCCGGTGCCAGGTGAGCATACCGGCGTACCATTTCTATTGATTCCCATCCCCCCATTTCCTGCAATACGGACAGCGGTACTCCCGCCTGAATTAACCAGCTCGCCCATGTGTGGCGAAGGTCGTGAAAACGGAAGTTTTCTATACCGGCACGTTTAAGTGCAGTCCTGAAAGCAGTATTACCGTCAACGCGCATTTTTCTGACAACCGGAGTCATTGAGCCGTCAGATCTGTTTTTAGCCTTCGTATGCACAAAAACATACTTTGTGTGATTGCCTATCTGCTCACGCAGGACGCGGCACGCAGTGTCGTTAAGAGCAACACCCAATGCTTTCCCTGATTTGGTCTGATCCGGGGGAATCCACGCTACTTTTCTCGGCATATCTATTTGTGACCATTCCAGGTTAATAATATTGGAGCGCCGCAGGCCGGTAGCCAGAGCAAATGTCACAACAGATTTAAGAGGTTCACTGCATTCATCGATCAGGCGTTTTGCTTCCCGTGGCTCGAGCCATCGGACCCGGTTATTCTTCGGTTTTGGCACTCGGATATTCGGGGCTTTATCGAGATACTTCCAGTCGCGTTCAGCGGCGCGGAGCAGTGACTTGATGAAAGCCAGGTAAGCAGATTTGGTTGCTACAGAAACCGGCTCTGATTTTTTACTGACTGCACGCCGCTTCCTGCCGGAAATATGCTTTTCCCAATTTTCTTTCAGCTTCTGATTTTTCAGCTTACTGACAGCATCATAGATTTTAATCTCATCAATATCTGCCAGGTGCATCCCTTCAAAGTGATCGAGCCAAAACAGTATTTTGGTTTTATCATCATCAAGAGATTTTTTGCCTGATTTTTCCTCGAGCCACCGCGTACAGGCAACCTCAAAAGTAACCTTCGGAGTTTCACCCAGTGAGTTTACGCGCCACAGCTCGGCCTTTCGTTTATCATGCAACTCCTGCGCTTGTTTTTTGTCCGTTGTACCAAGCGACTCCTTAATTCTTTTACCATTGTGCGAGTAACTGGCGTACCATATCTCGCCTCTCCGGAAGATTGACATATCCTTTCCTCTTCCGCACTAATCACGCTTTCCGGCGTATTGTGCATTTTGTAGTTGATGGCTGCAATGCAATTTGCACGGGTAAACTGCCACGGCGATTTGGGCTTAAGCGGATCTTTTCTCGAGCCGGAAAGCCTGCCGGAATCAATCCATTTTTTCAGGGTAGGGTAAGATATTCCCATGAAGGCACAGGCTTCACGGCTATCCATCGGGTAGGCGTCTACGGTCGGCCAATATAAAGTTAGGGCTCTGCCTCTGGTTAATGTGGGTTTAGTTGCAACCCCCATACTTCATCCTCCTGCTGTAACGTACGCACGTAATACCCGGGCACTTTCTTCTCAGGAAAGCACGGGTGATTAAGTGGTTTGAATTTCGGTGTGTATTTGTCGAGTATTGCGGTGTGTTGTTCGTCTGATGTGTGCTTCATTAATTCCGTAAGGCAATCCCTTGCTATTCGTCTGCGTCCGTTCTCTGCTTTCTGTGGTGTTATAACTTAACGCTTTCGTCTACCTGATCATCCCTGCATTACGCTTCATCCTAAAACGGAACATCATAGTCAAAATCCATCGGTGGCTCATTCCGTGCTGGAGCTTGCTGCGTCTGCGGCTTCTGGCTTCCTGCCTGATTGTTGCTGAAATCCAACTGGTTCACGATAATCACCGGCGCTGATCGTTTATTGCCATCCTGACCTGTCCATTCCTCCATGATGAACTCGCCAGTAACCGTCACCTTCATTCCTTTTTTCAGGTGTTTTGGCAATTTCTCAGCTTTCGCGCCGAACATTTTACAGATAACCCACGATGTCTTTTCGTGCTCGCCATATCCCTGTTTCACCGGTAGGCTAAACGATGCAACGGCTTTCCCTGCCGGAGTCCATCGTTGCTCACAATCCTTTCCGAGATTGCTGCTGACAGTAATCACGTTAATTGCCATTTATGCCGCCTGCTTAAGTTCGTTGATCCTGATGCCGGTGAGGCGCTTACATTCATCCTGTTTGTCGCTGCCGTTCAGCATTCGCCATACTTTCCTGTATTCAGCCTCAATCGTCTTTGTGTCACTTGTGACATTAAGAAATTCGGTATAGTCACCCAAAATCTGCTCTGGATTACGTGGAACAACATCGTGAACCTCTGTGTCAGCATCAATCGCAGTTTCTTCGGTAGGAATACAAAATGCCTGGAAAGCTGCGTATTTATAAGCGATAGACATTGCTTTGTTGGTTGCCTTGTCCCCGCTATCCATAGCTTCGCCAAAGGTGGTCACTGTGTGTTTGCTGCCGTCTTTCGTGGCAATGAAATCAAACTCAGCCTTCACCACGACATAAAATAAGGTGCCGCCTTTTTGTGTCTGTCGCTCCGTGACAGAACGCTCCATAATGCGAGGAAGGATAATCAGGCCATGCTTAACCAGCGCCGGGGCAAGGGCGTTGTATACAGCGTCGATCCCCCTGAACATAAACCCCTGTTGTGAATTCCTGCTCCCTTTTTTGATGCCTGTCTCAGCCAGTTCCTTGGCTACGGCACTTATTGCCTTATAGACTTCAGACATGATTAATCCCCCAATCTCTGGCCGGGGCGTGATTCCGCACGCCCACCGCCGTAATAATCAACACCACCGACACCGGTAGCTTTTCCATGTTCAGTCCTCCATTCTCTCCACGCCTGTGTCTCAGCAGCATTCCGTGCTGCTTTGATGTTTGCGGGTAGTGGGGGATAGTGAAGGGCGGTGATACGGCAGATGTTGTAAAGTGTCTCGGCCACCCGTTGCTCTGACAGTGAAGGCTCTCCGGTCGGTTTCCCCCGCCGTTGCAAATCCATTTGCTCAATTGCTGATTTCAGGGCGCGTTGATAATTGTCCTCATACGTTCCACCGGAGCCTGCGGGTTTCCCTATGCGTCGTGGATATTCCATCATGTGAATTCTCCGCTTAAAAATTCTGCCGGTACCCGTCCGTTTGGCAATCCGACACTTTCACGAAACCAGTAATCATCCTTTTCTTTCTGCTCTCGTTTCCTGCGCTGTTCGGCAATCCGTTGCCGTTCTACCTGAGCATCCTGTATTGTGTATGTGTTCATGCCGGTAGCCTCATTCTGCACTGATGGAGAATGCGGCTTGTTTTGGCGTTCTCCCTGCGCCAACGCCACTCCGACACAATCTGCTCAATCTGCTTTTCATCCATGTCAGCCTGATTGAACAACTCAATAACCTGTTCCTTGGTGTGTTTTTGTTTTGCAGTCATCAGCGACATATCTTTCTCCCGTAAGCTCTCATCTGTAATTGGTTAGCCAGATCCCAAATGCGGGACTTTCCGGTGGATATCGCTACCCTTGCCGCACATCGGGCAAGGCGTAAAAATGGCATAGAGATGCACGCCACGTCAGAACCGCACGCAGCGCGACAAGGTTTAGTTTTCATGTTGTTTACCTGCGGATATACCTGAAAAATAAAGGATATATTGAAATTTTATTGATGCTGATTAAAATATATTTAGTGATAACAATGAGGAGCAGATTATTGAGGCTTTTGCTTTATTACCTTTGATTACAGCAACCATTCCTGGCGGTATCTTTTTCTTCCTGTCTCATTTATGTTTGTTTCCTTCTGATGGACATTAAGGCAGTTATATTCCAACTGCCTTTTCCATAAATTAATGGCGCATAATTTCACTCTGGAACAATGTCCGCTCCCCGGATATAGTTAGAAAAACTAAGGAGAGCAGTTATGAATTTAACCCCTGAACAACTTGAGACGATCATTGAGAAAGCTGTAGAAAAAGCTATAACCAAGTCATTCATCAGGTATCTGAAATTAACTATCGGGATTCCTGTTGTTGTCTTTATCTTCCTTGCGGTAATCGGATATTTCCTTTATCCGAGGTAATTCCTCCTATACACGTCCCTGTGCTATGTGATGTCCGAATAGTTATTCCAGCATTGAGAGAAAAGTTAAAATTTCAGTAAAATCATATGTTAATTTATGCTAGAATATTATTCGGATGTTCAATGGATTATGGAGAGATAATGAGTGAGCTAATAAAAAAAGTAATTTTTCGATTCATAAAAGCTCCCAAAGTAATAAAAAATTTCGATGATGAAGAACGCGCATTACTGATATATTTTCTTAATGGAAAATACAAAAAAAGGAAAATCAGAATTTATAAAAAAGCAGCAAAGCGTTTGATTGATAAAGATGTTTTGGAAGTTGTTGAATCCAGCGTCCGCCCCGGAGTTAATCTAATTAAGATATCAGACTGTTACTATTCTATTCTGAAGCAGAAAATATAAATTTCAGATTACTGACTGGGTGCTCGTCTCCTGGGCTGTCAGACGCCAAGACACCCGATATATTTTAGGTAATCAAAAATGCTTTTATCTGTTGGCTCTATGTTCTCATTGTTGCACTCTTTGCAGCAGCTTCCGGCATACGCCTCTGCCTGAGCAACATGTGATGAGCTCAATTCAGTCGATGCAGTACTTATTGCTACACGTCATATCCATCTCCTGTTTTATTTAACCTAACATCCACCGTAAATGTGATGGGGTGAAGTGTCTGCTTTTAACCATATCAGATGAGGCACCGTGTGTTACAGATAGAAATCCGTTAAGATGCTTTTAACCCTATAAAATGAGATAAATAAGATGAATAATGAAGTGATTGCAAAGCGTCTGGACGCGCAGCATATTTTGCTGAAATCAATTTTTGACGCGCTGACTACCGAGCAAAAATCCGAAATTGAGAAAAATATTAAAAGTTTGAGTCAGGCAGCAAGGTACCCGCACATTCTGGAGTCATTTGATGAGCCAGAAGATGCAGAGAAAGCAGCACTGGACTTGCTCTACCTTAAGTAATACTTGGTCAGCCCATTCATAGGATGGGCTATGCTCTGGCCGTGATGCCAAATTCTGTTTTTGGTTTTGAATTATATCGCTTAGTTGAATACAGGGCAGTAGTGTTTAAGCAGCAGTTATCCGGTGAATCGTAAATCGGTGTACTGCATGCTGATGTGGCTTTTTCTACTCGGCTCATTGGGCTTTTGTCCGGTTCAGTTCTGAATATTTCCTCCAACTTCATTTTTACATTTTTGGTGGCAATCGCTTCAGCCTTTCTCCTGGCGTGACGCCTGTTTGCTGAGTTGCCACGTAAAAATTCAGGCTTGCGTGATTTTTTCACTATGATTATTGCCATATTTCCTCCAAACAGTCGGTTTTGGTGATTGGTACAATCATGCTTTGCTTCAATCCCGAAACCTTCTGAGAAGGTTGACGCTTTATCAGCGTCACCGTTCTGACAGCCAATGCACAGCTCGCTATCATCGTTTTTAAAGAGCGCCAACGTGCTGTGTTCCGTTGATGGATATGATAATATGCATTTGACGCAAATGCGTCAAGCGCATATTTAGGCTTGGGTAATGTTAGATAAGATTTAATATATTTATATTGTTGATTTTATTAATGATTTATCTTTTTTAAAATCGTCAAAATCTGGCGTAGATCACATGAAGTGGAACAAAAAATATACAATTATTTTCTGTCCAAGCGCTGCTACGGATGTTATTGTTGAATAAATATACAGAGGTGATGAATGAGTGACGAACGAGAACTGATTTACAGTGAAGTATGCAGAGTAACAGGCAGAGCGGCTATTATGTTACTGGATTCACGGCAGATGATAACGAAAGGAAATATCAGGCAATTGCTGTACTCCCATAAAGAACAAGAAATAGACAGGTTTATGAATGAGGTCTATGAGGTTGCTATCGACCTGATGAGCGATAACTGATACAAAAAGCTCTCGCGGGGAGGGCTGGGGTTATGCTGCCCTTCACCTATGCGTTCACCGCCAGGATAGCCCTGCCAACTTTTATCACTGTCATATCCTTATTATGTATTTCTATACCTACCACCTTACTCTAAAATATGTCATCAGGCTGTCAGCCAAAGAATCGATGATTTGCATCTTCATCAATAATTTTTATTGCGTCAGAAAAACTGCCTATCATTCGGCCGTCGTAGTGTCGCCATTCATTATTATCAGTAGACCAGAACAGGGACCACGAGTTGCTGTTCCTGTTGTTTGTTATTTTGGCCAGCATTTCTTCTGCACGCCCGGTACTCCAGGACAGTTGTCTAACCTCGAAAATGATTACGCTATCGTCTTCAATACGATACTGAAGGTCATGTTCATCTCGGATATGCTTTGGTGGACGACGCTTTTCCATGAAATAGTTCATACATTGTTTAATTTGTACGACTTCAGTGTCATTGAATGCCATAGTTTGTCCTTAGAACTCGTTTGATTATCAGTACTGGCTTATGATTGTTCGCACTTATCGATAAACTTAGTCGGCTTTACAATCGCTGCCACATAATGCATTTTTTCCACTTCACGTGGATCAACTGTGATTGGCGGGTGAGTATTGTTGACGCTGGTGAATTGGTAACTACCATCTCTGGTTTTATTCAGTATTTTTACCATATTCTTACCTTCAACAGTGCGCACAAAGACCTCATCGCCGGATCTGACTACTGTGTTGGGCTCAACAACCACATACTCACCTGACTGAATCCTGGGCCACATACTGTCACCCTTAACTTTGAGGGCATAAGCGTCCTTATCATCGCTGTAAATTTGAACCCATCCCTCAAGGGCCTCTATCATATCCACTGCGCCATCAATCCCCAGGAATGCTTCCCCAACTACTTTAACCATGCCATTGGGGACGAATCCAACAAACTCAACATTATCATCTTGTTGCTGTGTAGTGGTATCGGAGAATAGGTCGGCTACCGTGACACCAAGAGCAGCCGCAATTTTTGTTAATGTGCTCTCGGAGTAGCCTTGGATATTCCTTTCAAGGCGAGAGATATTCCCCACGTCGCTATCAATAGCAGTGGCTAATTGCAGGATTGTTAATCCCTTCTGTTTTCTGAGAGCTCTAATTTTTGTTCCTATTTTCATATTATCATTCAACTTTATTTATGCGTCTCACACAAAGCGTATTGCGCATATCAAAGTATATGTTAATATGCGTATGGCGCATTCAAGGTGGAGTGAGATATGCAAATAACGCCTTTAAGGAAAATTCGTTTGGAAAAGCAATTAACAATTGCAGAGGTGGCGGCCGCAATTAACTACGATGTCGGGAACCTCAGTCGTTTGGAGCGTGGCGCTCAGACGGCATCACTTGAGATTGCTGAAAAATTGGTGAAATTTTACGAAAAAAAAATCACTGAAATGCAGATTTTGTATCCGCAGAGGTATATGTAGTTACCCTGGTTCTTTAACAATCGCAGAGCTGTTAGCTGCTACGGAGTCACTGATAAAGTGACGATTTACATATAAAACTACCTCACAGGATGTGAGCTACGGACTATCTATACCAAAAGGAATTTACATTATGGAAAATGCAAATCCACGCAAATCGTTCAACCGGTTTGTGTCAAATCATCTGATGACAACCGCTCATCAGGCAATCAGAAACACCACACAGACGGTCGTTGCAAAACTACTCGGTGTTCACGATTCAACAATCCTGCGCAGAACAGAAAAGTTACCGGAGATATGCGAGACATTGGCCGCAGCCGGTATCAGGGATTTTGTTTTGCCTGGCGAAAGAAAAATCAGTGAGGAGGAGTATCGGTTTCTGTGGAAGCAGATTGGTGAACTCTCTCAGATGAGAATCAAAGAAAATGCCCCGACTGTTGGAGCAGCAGAGGCGCATTAAGAAAAGCACTTAATATTTATACTGTATCAATAGCCAGTGTTGTTGAAAAGAGGGAAACATAAAGTTTCCCTTTTTTGATACAGCAATTAACGGAGTAATTATACATGAAAGTAATTACAAAACAAAGATATGGAGGTCGCTATGAATACAGCGGAAGTGTATGAATTCCCTGTTAAGCAGGAGCAACCACGAGTGGCAGACCTGGACGATGGTTACACTAAACTCGCCAACGAACTGCTGGAGTCTCTTTCATGCTGCAATCTGACAGCCAGACAGTTCCGGGTAATGTTGGCACTGATCAGAAAAACATACGGGTTCGGGAAGAAAAATGACCGGATAGCAGATTCTCAGCTGTCAGAAATTACCGGCCTGTCCCGTCAGAACGTTAACAAGGCAAAGAACGAATTAATTTCAATGAATTACATCGTGAAAGATGGCAATAAGATTGGGGTTAACAAGGAGGTTTCGGCGTGGAAAAATCAACTTAGAGACACTGTCTCTAATCTGGAGACAAAAAAAGTCTCTAAGTTAGAGACAAATGATGTCTCTGGTTTGGAGACACACAAAAGAAATACTTTAAAGAAAAAAGAAAATATATATACCCCTATATCCCCTAAACCTGAAAAACCGGCAAAGCCAGAACCCTTTGATGCAAATGCACACCCGCTGCCTGACTGGTTGAGCCGTGATACCTGGGTGAACTGGGTTACCTACCGGAAAGATCTGAAAAAACCGATCAAGACAAAACAGACACTAAACGGGCTGATATCCAGGCTGACTAAATTTTACGAGGCAGGGTATACACCTGAGAGCGTAATCGACGAATCGATATCAAACGGCTGGACTGGCTTGTTTATGCCGAAATCACCACCAACACGGCCGCGCATTGTCCGGCCTAAGCGTGTTCAGCAATTCATACCGGAGGACTTCTGATGGCAACAGCAGCACAGACTCTGGCGAGGTTTAACCGCATGAAGCCGGAGCACATCAAGCCAAAATTCACGAATGCCGCTGAGCTGATGGCGTGGCAGCGTGAGCAGGGCGCTATCGATGCGAAACGGATTGCTGACGAAAACCGTGTGGCTCGACTGCATAAAATCATGGGGCGTTCCGGTATCAGCCCGTTACACCAGGAATGCACGTTTGAGAACTATCTGGTGACAACGCCGGAACAACAGCGGGCACTCAGTAAATCACAGCAGTACGCATCTGAGTTTGGTAAATCATTTGGCGGATTTATTTTCAGCGGTAATCCCGGCACCGGTAAAAACCATCTGGCAGCGGCTATCGGCAACCAGATAATCCGGAACGGGAAAAGCATTCTGATTGCCACTCTGCCAGACCTGATGATGCGTGTCCGTGAGACATACCAGAAAGGGGCAAAAACTACTGAGTCGCAGCTGATCAGCGACCTGTGTGAAGTGGATTTACTGGTGCTGGATGATGTTGGCGTGCAGCGCAATAACCTGAACGAAGAACTGATTATTTTTCAGGTGGTAGACCGCCGGTTATCGAATAAAAAACCGGTAGGTGTGCTGACCAATCTCAATTTTGACGAACTGGCAAAAGCATTGGGTGATCGGGTTATTGACCGCCTGAGAATGGGTTCGCCGACCGTTATCAATTTCACATGGGAAAGCTTCCGCAGGCAGGTTAAGTAGCGTCATAACCCAGGACAGGAGACTTTTTGAAATGATTGGAGCGGCCAGCGGGAATCGAACCCGCATCATCAGCTTGGAAGGCTGAGGTAATAGCCATTATACGATGACCGCAATGGTGGGTCGTGGGAGGCTCGAACTCCCGACCAATTGATTAAGAGTCAACTGCTCTACCAGCTGAGCTAACGACCCGATGAAATTAAAATACACCCGCAAGAAACTAACGGCAACCGATAACCTCAGGAGGCTGAATGCAAAAACAGACATTCCTTCTCAGGAATATACAGATACTCAGAAATCTCAAGGCAGAGCTCGACAATCTCCCGCTTAACGAAGAATTCCCCCTCGAAGTAAAAATATCCGATCCGAAGCGAACCCTTCCCCAAAATGACATGTTTCATGCGCTGTGCGGCAACGTAGCAGAGCAGGGCATTGTATGGGCTGGTAATACGTGGGGATTGCAGGACTGGAAATGTATTTTCGTATCCGGACATGCAAAGGCGACAGGCCGTGACGGGACGCTTATTCCGGGACTTGAGGGAGAGATTGTACCACTGGCAAGAGAAAGTACCGCAAACATGAGTAAGAAGCGCATGACAAGCTTAATCGAATATTCGCAGGCGTGGGCTATAGGTGAAGGTATAAAACCCCGCGCCGCGCGATACAGGTTTAATCATTACGGACATCAGGAATAGGAGCAGGACGTATGAAAGAACAGCACATACACCGACTTCTCACCAATGACGAAGCCGATAATCTCTGCATTTACTACAGGCGTAAGGGGTATAACCCGGTGAAATCACTGAATATCAATCCTCAGTATTTCGACGTCACCGTGTATCTGCCGGTAGTCAGATATCTGAAACCAACACCACGGGCAATGATTAACAGGATGTGGCGATGAATGACGAACAATTCAAAGTATGCGTTGACATAATCAGGGCATGTCGCGATCTGGATTCGTTCACCAATCACGAGGCCGGACTGCGCACAGGAAACTCGACAGAGTTCATTAAGTGGTTTACCAACAAAATGCTGTATATCGGATGTTTGCGAAAGGTTGGTATAACGAGGCATAACCGCCATGTGAGTCCGTTATTTGCTATATCGCCGGATGCTGTCACCAGGCTGTATCGCTACGTTTGTGATTCCCGTGGTGAGTTAATGCCGGGTGGTGAGCAGAGTGAGAGAAAGCGAATCGAATTTTGCGGAAAGGTGGTCAGCAAAGCATACATTGAGCTGGGTTTCGGACAGTCGATTATAACCAGGATGGACGCAATGCTGCGGGAAGTGCGCTGTTTATAAAGACAGTTTCCCGCAGCGTAACATGCGTTATCTTACTATAAATACGGATGTTTTTGCGTAATGTGCTAACGATGAAGCAGTTGAACCAAGGATATGTGTTTTAAAGCTTGGATTGCGGGAGCCAATAATAATAAGGTCAGCTTTAATCTGTTGAGATACGTCGATTATGATGTCGGCAGCACTACCAATCTTAACGAGCAGGGATACCTGGTTATCGGGGATACTGAATTTACTTACAACTTCTTTTAGTTCTTTTTCAATGGTCTTAGATGTTTCATCTTCGAATTTTGTATCTTCAGTGATCATCGGGTATCCAACACCATACTCATTATATTTTTCGGCGGGGGAAATGACCGTCAAGAAATAAAAATGTGTATTTTTATTTACTGAGAATTCATTGATTTCAGAAATGACCTTGTCGGTCAAATAGTTATGATTTAGGTCTATAGGTACAAGAATAACTTTATGCATAACCAACTCCTTTATGAAGAATTAACATCTCATCATTAATAGTAGAACACTTTATCGCCGTTAATCGAAGTTTTTTGCAATCATATATTTATCGAACTGAAGGAGGAGTATGGTTAAGTGGCCAAGGCGAAAATGCCTGATATGCCGCGACTGGTTTCACCCGAAGTTTAGTAACGAATGGTGGTGCTGTCCGGAGCATGGTGCTGAGTTGGCAATAAAGCGACGAAGCAGGGAAAGGGAAAAGGCTGAAGCCAAATTAAGAAAGGAGCAGCAGCAAAAAGAACGTGAAGCAAAAGATAAATTAAAAATCCGCAAGTTAGCAGTAAAACCTACCTCATATTTCAGGCAGCAAGCACAAACAGCGTTTAACCAATTCATCAGACTCAGAGACCGCGATGAACCATGCATCAGCTGTGGTGAACCTAATCCGCCTGATTTACATGGTGGGCAGTGGGACTGCGGTCATTTTCTGTCTGTCGGGTCACATCCTGAGCTGCGGTTTGAGGAGCGAAATGCCTACAAGCAATGTAAATCATGCAATGCGGGGGCCGGTAAATTCTCACACAAAAATAACACTGTAACGCAGAAATACGAGTTACGGCTGATTGAAAAATTTGGACAGGAGTTAGTTGACTGGTTACGCGGTCCGCATGAGATACCGCACTGGAAGCGGGAAGACTATATCCGTATACGCGATGAGTACCGTGCGAAAGTGAGGGTGTTAAAGCGTGAGACCTGAAATTACACCGATACCTGAACACTACGGTAATCAGGCGTCACTGGCGACTGAGTTGAAAATAAACCGGTACACAGTCAGGACGTTTCACCGGGATACCTGGTGCGAAGCGTACATAATCTACATCGGTGTGCTTATGACCGAGTTCGAGATGAAAGGCATACAGGAGTGAGAACAATGAGAGAGGAACATTGGAGCAACACTACTCTTCAGGGCAACTATACGGGAAGCGTCATTTCTGTTTTATCGGAAGATATTAAATCTCATAGCCTGCAAAATAACGAGGTATGAAGTGGTCAACAAAAATTGGTCACAGTTTTAGAGCTTTCCCAATATAATCGTT